>OFHO01000293.1_pt1 | contig 49008 bp, 41 predicted proteins | sample 1521531 | NCBI WGS metagenome assembly OFHO01 (sample SAMEA3504124, study PRJEB24116) | mouse gut metagenome | biome: mouse gut; feature: mouse-associated habitat; material: faeces | place: Denmark | collected 2011
TGGGCTTTCTGGGAGATACGGCAGAGGCCATCGCAAAGCATAAGGCAGGCATCATCAAGCCCGGCTGTATCGTGGTATCCGCGCCCCAGCAGCCGGAGGCTCCCGCCGAAAAGCGGAAGGAATCCCCCCGCCGGGGCCGCCGCCCGATGGCTCAAATCGGGAAGAAGCCCCAGGAAGCTCCGCTGCAGGCCGCTGAAAAATCCGGCCAGACCCCGAAGACGCAGGCTGCCGGACAGCAGCCTTCCGCCACCTCCCAGCCGCCTAAAAAGCAGAGCCCCCGGCGGCAAAGGGGGAAGGAGCAGCCCCAGCAGGCGGCTCAACCGGTGCCCCAGCCATCCCGCCAGCCCCAGAAGGGGCAGCGGGCTCCCCGCCGGGGCAAGGCCCTGATGGAAAACAGCACCCTGGCGCTGGCTCCGGAATCGGTGAAGTGCCCCCTGCGGCGCACCGCCCACCAGCTGAAGCCCGGCCGTTCTCCTCTGCGCATCATCTCCCTGGGGGGGCTGGGGGAGATTGGCAAGAACATCACCGTCTACGAGTGCGGGGAGGATATTCTGGTGGTGGACTGCGGTCTCGCCTTCCCGGACGACGACCTTTTGGGGGTGGACCTGGTTATCCCGGACTTCACCTACCTTATCCGCAACCGGGATAAAATCCGGGGGGTGTTTCTCACCCACGGCCATGAGGACCATATCGGCGGCCTGCCCTACCTGCTGCGGGAGATAAACGTTCCCGTTTATGGCACCGCCCTCACCCTGGGTCTGGTGGAAGGGAAGCTCCGGGAGCACGGCCTGGTGGGCAAGGTGAGGCTGGCAGTGGTGCGCCCCGGCGAGACCATTAAGGCGGGGTGTATGGCGGTGGAGTTCATCCACGTCAACCACTCCATCCCGGATTCCTGCGCCCTGGCTGTCCACACCCCGGACGGTGTGGTGGTCCAAACCGGGGACTACAAGATTGACTATACCCCCATCGGCAGCGAGGTTATTGACCTGGCCCGGTTCGGGGAGCTGGGTGGACAGGGGGTTCTGGCCCTGCTGGCGGATTCCACCAACGCGGAAAAGCCGGGGAGCACCCCCAGCGAGCGGATTGTGGGGGAGAGCTTTGATAAGCTCTTTAAAAACGCCGGCAAGAAGCGCATTATCATCGCCACCTTTGCCAGCAACATCCACCGCGTCCAGCAGATTATCGACACCGCCACCCGGACGGGCCGCAAGGTGGCGGTCTTTGGCCGCAGCATGCTCAATGTGGTGACGGTGGCCCAGGCCCTGGGGTATCTCACCGTAAAGCCTGGCACCATCATCGATGTGGAGCAGATGCGCAGCTACAGCGACGACCAGCTGGTGGTGGTTTGCACCGGCAGCCAGGGGGAGCCTATGAGCGCCCTCACCCGGATGTCCACCGGGGACCACCGCCAGGTGCGGGTGGGTCCTAACGACTATATCATCCTTTCCGCCACCCCCATCCCCGGCAACGAAAAGCTGGTAGGGAATGTGGTCAACGAGCTGATGAAGCTGGGGGCGGATGTGATTTACGAGCGGATGTACGACGTCCATGTTTCCGGCCACGCCTGCCAGGATGAAACCAAGATGATCCTGAGCCTTACAAAGCCCCGGTTCTTCGTGCCGGTCCACGGGGAGTACAAGCACCTGATGAAAAACGCCGGAGTGGCCCGCAGCGTGGGGATGGATGGTAAAAATATCATCATCAGCGACATCGGCCGGGTCATCGAGACCGATGGCCTCACCATGCGCATCACCGGCTCGGTCCCCGCCGGACGGGTGCTGGTGGACGGCCTGGGGGTAGGCGATGTGGGCAGCACCGTTCTGCGGGACCGCAAGCTCCTTTCGGAGGAGGGCCTCATTGTAGTGGCCGCCACCATAGATGGGGTGAGCGGCGAGGTGGTGGCCGGACCGGACCTGGTCTCCAGGGGCTTCGTCTATGTCCGGGAGAGCGAGGAGATGATGGCCGGCGCCCGGACGGTGGTGCTGAACGCCCTCTCCCAGCTGGGGCTTTCCGGCTACCGGGATTGGAACAGCATCCGGACCAAGCTGCGGGACGACCTTTCGGCCTATATCTACGCCAGGACCCGCCGCCGCCCCATGATTCTGCCGGTGCTGGAGGAAGTAAACGGTTAACCGCCGCCGGCAAGCGGCTGTGAGGCGGACGCCCATGGGGCGTCCTTCTCTTTATATGGTTATCAGGCTGGATTTTGCTGGGGTAAGGCGGGAAGGCCGCTTTACCGCCTGCACCTAACAAGGGAATGACAGGTCTGTCCTGCCGTGTTGTTGCAAGGATTTGAGCCCAGGGGGTTCCCCAGGCAACGGCCTGTGCGCTTTTTGCTTTTTCCCGGCTTGCCGCATGATGTCGTTTATGGTATACTATACCTTAACTATAAAATATCCTGACCAAAAGGAGGGTGGGCCGAATGCTGGACCGGATGAACCTTTACCGCCCGGTGATTTATGGGCTGCTTGCCGTCAGCGGACTGGCGGCGGGGGCCTCCTACTTCTTTGTGGAGCTGGGGCTCTTCGCCATCTTCCTGGGGGCCTGGGGGGTGATGGCCATTTGGGCGGTGCTCCACTGCGCCCGCATCAGCCGGGATACCGAAAAGCAGCTTGCCGCCATCCGGGAATCCCTCTTTGGGGCCCAGCGGGATTCGGTGGCGGAATACCCCATGGCCACCATGGTTCTGCGGGAGAGCGGAGAGGTGCTGTGGCAAAACGACTACTGCCGCCGGCATGTCCTGGGGGGGCTGGACGCCTTTGGGAAGAGCATCGCGGAGGTTGCCCCCCAGCTGGATCTCGCCGGGGACTGCCCCCCGGAAGGGCAGAATGTGACGGTGGGGGAGCGGATGTACACCCTTTATTGGCTGCGCACCGACCGCCAGGCGGAGCCGGTGATGGTGCTCTATTTCTTTGATGACCACGACCTGAAGGTCTACGCCAAGGAGTACTTCGATTCCCGCCCCTGGGTGATGCTGATGGTGATTGACAACTTCTCCGAGCTGTTTTTGGACGCCAAGGAGAACGAGCGAAGCAAGACCATGAGCGAGATTGAGCATATCATTGAGACCTTTACCGAGGAAAACCACGGCCTCCTGAAAAAGCTGGATAAGGACCGGTACATCGCCGTCATCGAGGACCGGTATATGCGCCAGGTGGAGGCCAGCCGCTTCCCCATTCTGGACCAGATTCGCGGCATCACCGCCGGAGACCGCATCTCCGCCACCATGTCCATCGGGGCGGGGAGCAAGGAGGGGAGCCTCCACGAATCGGAGGCCCTGGCCCGCCAAGCCCTGGATATGGCCCTGGGCCGGGGCGGGGACCAGGCTGCGGTGAAGCTGCGGGACGGGTACGAGTTCTTCGGCGGCGTTTCCAAGGGGGTGGAAAAGCGCAACAAGGTGCGTACCCGCATTGTAGCCAACGCCATCACCGAAATTGTCCAAACCAGCAAGAACATCCTGGTGATGGGCCACCGCTTTGCCGACCTGGACTGCGTGGGGGCGGCGGTGGGCCTTTGCGCCGGGCTGCGGAACATGGGACGCACCGCCCGCATCGTTTTGGACCAGGAGCGCAGCCTTGCCCAGTCCCTGGTGAACCGGGTGAAGGAAAGCGGCCTGGGGGAGCTGTTCATCGCCCCGGACGCCGCTCTGGAAACCCTTTCGGACGATACCCTGCTCTTTGTTGTGGATACCCATGTAAAGACGCTGCTGGAATCCCCCACCGTTTACGCCGGCTGCCGCAATGTGGTGGTTATTGACCACCACCGGAAGATGGTGGACCACATTGAGGACGCCATTATCTTTTTCCACGAACCCTACGCCTCCTCCGCCTGCGAGATGGTGGCGGAGCTGAACCAGTACCTGGGGGAAAAGCAGAAAATCTCCACCGCCGAGGCGGAGGCCATGCTCTCCGGCATTATGCTGGATACCAAAAACTTTACCCTGCGCACCGGAGTGCGCACCTTTGAGGCAGCCGCCTACCTGCGCCGTATGGGGGCGGATACGGTGGAGGTGCGCAAGCTCTTTGCCTCCACCATGGAGGCCTATCGCAACAAGGCCCAGCTGGTGGCCTCCGCCCAGGAGTACCGGGGCTGCGCCATCGCCTACACCCAGCGGGAGCAGCAGGATATGCGAATCATCGCCTCCCAGGCGGCGGATGAGCTGCTGAACATCGAAGGGGTGGAGGCATCCTTCCTGCTCTTCTCCTCCGGCTCCGGGGTGAATATGTCCGCCCGGAGCATGGGGGCGGTGAATGTCCAGGTGATTATGGAAAGCCTGGGTGGAGGCGGGCACCTCACCATGGCTGCTGCCCAGCTGAAGGAAATCACCATGGACGAGGCCCTGGCAAAGCTCCGGGGGGCCATCGACAGCTACCTGGAAATGAACAGCCTGCCAGCGGGGAGTTCCTCCCCCGGCGTCAATCAGTAAGGAGGCATCATCATGAAAGTGATTCTGACACAGGACGTAAAAGGCTCTGGCCGCAAGGGGGAGCTGGTAACGGTATCCGACGGGTACGCCAATAACTTTCTCCTTCCCCGGAAGCTGGCCATCCCCGCCACCCCCCAGGCCCTTAACGAGCTGAAAAACCGGGAGGCTGCTGCCGCCCACCGCCTGGCGGAGGAAAAGAAGGCCGCGGAGGCCGCCGCCAAGGAGCTTACGGGCAAAACGGTGAAGATTGCCGCGCGGGGCGGCGCGGCCGGTAAGCTCTTTGGCTCGGTGAGCACCAAGGAGATTGCCGAGGCCATCCAGAAGGAGCTGGGGGTGGAGCTGGATAAGCGGAAAATCTCCCTGGATGCGGAGATTAAAGCCTTTGGTACCTACAATGCGGAGATAAAGCTCTACGCAGGGGTTTCCGCCAAGGTGTACGTGGTGGTCAGCGAGCAGTAATTTATTGAAATAGGAGGGCCTGCCTGTGCCAGCGGAAACCCAAAGCATTGATATTTACAGCCAGACCCTGCCTTACAGCCTGGAGGCGGAGCAAAGCGTCCTGGGGGCGCTGCTGCTGGACCCAAACTGCATCCCCACCGTCATGGAGCTTCTGCGGGAGGAGTGCTTTTACCGCCCCCAGCACCAGGGGCTTTATGCGGTTATCACCCGGATGTTCACCATGGGGGAGCGGGTGGACGCAGTGACGGTGCTGGAAAACGCCCGGCGGGAAAAGGTCTTCGAGACCCCGGAGGACGCCAAAATCTACCTTTCCCAGCTGGTGCAGGTGGTCCCTACCACCGCCAACGTCGGCGCCTACGCCCAAATTGTCCAGGAAAAGTATTATCTGCGCAGCCTCATCACCGCCAGCCGGGAGGTGGTGGACAACGCCTTTGACCCCCAGGCGGACGCGGCGGAGCTTTTGGACTTTGCGGAACAGCGCATCTACGATATCCGCCAGGGGCGGCAGGCCAGCACCATCCTGCCCCTTTCCCGCATCCTGGTGGAGACCTACGACCATCTCCAGCGCATCAGCGGAGAGGACAGGAAGGACTACCTGGGCCTTTCCACCGGGTACAAGGCGCTGGATAATATGATAACCGGCCTCAACAAATCGGACTTTCTCCTTATCGCCGCCCGCCCCGGCGTTGGAAAAACTGCCTTTGCCCTGAACATCGCCTCCAATGTGGCGAAAAACTCCGGCAAGGCGGTGGCTATCTTCTCCCTGGAGATGAGCAAGGAGCAGCTGGCCCAGCGGCTCCTTTCCTCCGAGGCCCTGGTGGAGCTGCAAAAGCTCCTCACCGGCAGCCTCACCGATGATGATTGGGTCAAGATTGCGCGGGCCACCCAGACCCTGGCGGCTTCCTCCATCTATGTGGATGACAACGCCCTCACCACCGTGGCGGAGATTAAAGCGAAGCTGCGGCGGATCAAGGACCTGGGGCTGGTGGTCATTGACTACCTCCAGCTGATGACCAGTGGCCGGAGCATCCAAAACCGGGTCCAGGAGGTTTCGGAAATCACCCGGAACCTGAAGCTGATGGCGAAGGAGCTGAACATCCCGGTCATCACCCTTTCCCAGCTTTCCCGAAGCATCGAAAGCCGCAGCGAGCACAAGCCCATGCTTTCCGACCTGCGGGAATCCGGTTCCATCGAGCAGGACGCCGACGTGGTCATGTTCCTCCACCGGGAGGCCCTCTATAACGAGCAGGAGAGCGTCAACGACGCCAAGTGCATTGTAGCCAAGAACCGCCACGGGGAGACCGGCTCCATCGACCTTTACTGGGATGGTCAGTACACCCGCTTTTCCAGCATCGCCTACGGGCGGGAACCGGACTAGAGCCGGAGCGGCAGCCCGGAATGGCAGAAGGAGAGGGAGCGCCATGGCTGAAGCGCAGGGGCTGTACCAGAAGGCCCTGAAAACGGTCCAGAAACACCAGATGATCCAGCGGGGAGACACGGTGGCTGCCGGGGTGTCCGGAGGGGCAGATTCCGTTGCCATGCTGGATTTTTTCTACCATCTGAGAGAAAGAATGCCGCTGCAAATCACCGTCTGCCACCTGAACCATCAGCTGCGGGGGGAGGAGAGCGACAGGGACGAGGCTTTCGTCCGGGAGCTGGCGGAGCGGTACCGCCTGCCCTTTTTGGGAAAGAGGGTGGACGCCGCCGCCTGGGCCGGGGCGCACCGGTGCTCGGTGGAGGAGGCCGGGCGGGAGCTGCGGTATGCCTTCCTTCAGGAATGTGCCGGGGAAGAGGGAAAAATCGCCACCGCCCACACCCTGTCGGACAGCATGGAGACGCTGCTTCTGAACCTTTGCCGGGGGAGCGGCGTCCGGGGACTGCGGGGTATCCCGCCGGTGCGGGGAAGAATCGTCCGCCCTCTTTCCGGCTGTACCCGCCAGGAGGTAGAGGACTACTGCCGGGAGCAGGGGCTTTGTTCTATCACCGATTCCACAAATCTTTCCCCGGTCTATAGCCGCAACCGCCTCCGCCTCCGGGTCCTGCCGGAGCTGGAACTCATCAATCCCGCCCTTCCCGCTGTCCTGGAGGCCTTTATGGCCCGAATGGATCGCCACTGGGAGCTGTTGGAGGGGCTGGTCCAGGAGGCAAAAGGGCGGCTCCTTCTCCCGGATGGCCGTTTGGACCGGGAGGGGCTTCTGGCCTTGTCGCCGCCTGTGCGGGAAGCGCTCCTTCTGGGGCTGCTGGAGGAAGCTGGGGCCCGGCAGTCCTCCCGGCTGGTGGAGGAGATGGAAAAGGCCGCCAGGGCAGGGCGGGGGGAACTTCCGGTAAAAAATGACCTCTTTTTTACAGCCGGTAAAGACTGGGTGGAGCTTTCTCCCCGCCGCCCGGCTCCTGCCGGTTTTTTTCAGATGGAGCTGGAGCTTTCCGATCCTGCCGCTCTCCCTGCCTTTTTCCCCCTGGATGGGAACCGGAAGCTGGCAGTCGCTCCATTTCCCGGAAAAAAAGGGGAATCCGCCGAAAAAATTAACAAATCGGCCTTAAAAAACCGGCTGGATTGTGGTAGAATAAAAGGCACTGTAATATTGCGCCGGAAAATTCCCGGAGACCGAATGGCTCCGGCCGGGCGGAGCGCGGGGAGCCATCCCCTTAAAAAGCTCTGCCAGGAGGCGGGCATTCCGCCGGAAAAACGGCAGCAGCTTGTGGTAGCGGCGGACAGCGAGGGCATCATTTGGGCCGAGGGTTTCGGTGCGGACCGCCGCTGTGTCTGGCGGGAGGATTCCCGGCAGGGGTGTGTATTTGCAATCATCACAACGGAGGACAGACAAAATGGAGAAGCGTAACGACATCCAGAAGATACTCATCAGCGAGGAGCAGCTTGCCGCCAAGGTGGCGGAGCTGGGGGCCGCCATCAGCTGGGATTACGAGGGCAAAAAGCTCATGATACTGGGGGTGCTCAAAGGCTCGGTGGTCTTTATGGCGGACCTGCTGCGCCATATCACCATCCCGGTGGAGATGGACTTTATGGCCGTTTCCAGCTACGGGGCGGGGGTGAAAACCACCGGCGTGGTGAAGATTCTCAAGGACCTGGACCGGCTCATTGAGGGCTACCATGTCCTGGTGGTAGAGGATATTCTGGATTCGGGTATGACCCTCAGCTACCTTACCGAGCTGCTGCGGGACCGCGGCCCTGCCAGCGTCCGCATCGCCACCCTGCTGGATAAGCCGGAGCGGCGCAAGGTGGACATCGCCCCGGATTATGTGGGCTTCACCGTTCCGGACGAATTCGTGGTGGGCTACGGCCTGGATTACGCCGAGCTATACCGCAATCTTCCCTATGTAGGTATCCTGGCCCCCCATGTGTACGAAAAATAAGCGAATTTGCGCATAACATAAGATATACCCAGCCTGGTCCGGGGGCATCCCGGCCGGAAAGACAGGAGTGTTTTTTACTTTGAACCAAAACAACAAACGAGGTCTGTATATCTACCTCGCTATCCTGATGGCGGTGGTCTTTTTGGCGATGAGCTGGTTCAACAGCACCGCTGCCAAAAAGGAGGTGGAGTACAACCAAATCGTGGCGGAATTCCTCACCGACCAGGTGGGGGAGTACCGGCTGGACCTCAACACCCGCACCCTCACCTACACCCTTTGGAAGGATATGGAATCCAAGACGCCGCCGGCGGAAAATGCCAGCCCGGAGAGCTCCTCTGGTGCTTCTTCCTCCGAAGCGGCAAATCCCCTGACCCCCTTCCAGCCCCAACCGGCCCAGCCCAAGGCCAAAACCTACCAGGTGCCCAGTACGGATCTGTTTATCCGGGATGTCCATAACCATGTCCTGGAGTACAACGCCGCCCACCCGGACAAGCCGGTGACCATGGTGTATGTCCCGGTGAGCGATTCCACCTTCCTCAACGTCTGGCTGCCGGTGCTGCTGCCCATCATCGCAATGGTGGCCCTGTGGTGGATGATTATGCGCCAGACACGGGGGACCGGCAACCCCATGGCCTTTGCAAAGGCCAAGGCAAAGCTCCCCACCGACGGCAACCGCATCACCTTTGACGAGGTGGCGGGGGCCGATGAGGAGAAGGAGGAGCTAAAGGAGATTGTAGAGTTCCTGAAGAGCCCGGAAAAGTTCAACTCCCTGGGGGCCCGCATCCCCAAGGGTGTGCTGCTGATGGGTCCTCCCGGAACCGGCAAGACGCTGCTGGCTAAGGCGGTAGCGGGGGAGGCAGGCGTGCCCTTCTTCTCCATCTCCGGTTCCGACTTTGTGGAGATGTACGTGGGCGTGGGTGCTTCCCGTGTCCGGGATCTCTTTGAGCAGGCCAAGAAGAACGCCCCCAGCATCGTCTTTATTGATGAGATTGACGCCGTGGGCCGCCACAGAGGGGCGGGCCTGGGCGGCGGTCACGACGAGCGGGAGCAGACCCTCAACCAGCTTCTGGTGGAGATGGACGGCTTTGGGGCCAATATGGGGGTCATCGTCATGGCGGCCACCAACCGCAAGGATATACTGGACCCCGCCCTTATGCGCCCTGGCCGCTTTGACCGGCACATCACCGTCAACTACCCCGATGTGAAGGGTCGGGAGGAGATTCTCCGGGTCCACACCCGCAATAAGCCCATCGGCCCCGATGTGGACCTGGCGGTTATTGCCAAGACCACCGGCGGCTTCACCGGCGCGGACCTGGAAAACCTCACCAACGAGGCCGCCCTCCTGGCCGCCCGAAAGGACAAAAAGGCCATCACTATGGAGGAGATTGAGGAGGCCACCATCAAGGTGATTGTGGGCCCCGAAAAGCCCTCCCACGTGGTCACCGAAAAGGAGCGGAAACTTACCGCCTACCACGAATCCGGCCACGCCATCGTCACCTACAACTGCCCCACCCAGGATAAGGTCCACCAGGTTTCCATCATCCCCAGAGGCGGCGCGGGGGGCTTCACCCTCAGCCTGCCGGAAAAGGACGTCATGTATATGACCAAGAAGGAGATGGAGGAGAACATCTGCACCCTGCTGGCCGGCCGGGTGGCGGAAAGCCTGATGCTGGACGATATCTCCACCGGGGCCTCCAACGACATCGAGCGGGCCACCAAAATCGCGCGGGCCATGGTGACCCGGTACGGCTTCAGCGAGCGTCTGGGAACCATGATTTACGGCAAGGACCAGAACGAGGTTTTTCTGGGCATGGAAATGACCCAGGACCGGGGCTACTCCGAGGAGGTGGCCGCCACCATCGATCAGGAGGTGCGCCGCATCATCGACACCGCCCAGGCCAAGGCGGTGCAGATACTGGAGGAAAACAAGGAGCTGCTGGAAAAGCTCAGCCAGTACCTGCTGGAGTTTGAGAAGATTGACGGAGAGGTGTTCCAGCGGCTGATGGATGGCACCAACACCCTGGAAGAGTTGATTGCCGAGACTAACGAAGCCAACGCCGTCAAGGCGGAAAAGCAGAAGCGCGCCCAGGAGGCTGCCCAGAAGGCCAGGGAAGCCAAGGAGGCCCAGCAGGCCCAGCAGGCTGCCGGAGGCCGTCCCCACTTCACCCCGCCCTTTGCAGGCCGCTCGGATTCCGCCGTTCCCCCGCCGCCCCCTGCTTGGGAGGAGGAGCCGGAGGACAGCGGCAGTGAGCCGCCGGAGAGCCACCTGCCCCCAGAGGCGTAACCCGCAGCATCCCGATAGAAAAGCAGCCCGGAGCCCCCAAGCGGGGTTCCGGGCTTTCTCTAGGCCGAGAAAATAAGTAGGTTCGCTTTCTCATAAGCCAGCAGGGCGAAGAATACAAGGCTACCCCCAAAGGAAAAGAAAACCACCCGGAAGCGGGTGGTTTTGCCAAAGGAGAGGGATCTAATTGTGTGGTGAAACCCGCTCCACCTTCTCCCGCAGGGCAGTCTCCACAAATCTGTTCAGGGTTAGCCCCGACTCCCGTGCCCTCACAACCGCAGTCCGGTGCAGCTCTGGGGAAATGCGGACATTAAAAGAGCCTTTGTAGGGCTTTTCCGGTTCCTTGCCCACCTCCTTGCAAAAATCCAAATAATCATCTACAGCTTCGTGGAAGGCTTGCTCAATTTCAGCGGCGTTTTCGCCGGAAAAGTTTACAAGATCACAAATATCTTCGATTTTACCATAAAGCAGCCGGTCTTCGGCGCTAAATTCAATGGCAGTGGTATAACCCCTGTACTTTAAAGTATTTTGTTTCATAATAAATATTCAATTCAAAATGAATTTCGGCTCTGTGATTTCTCTCATAATCTCAACTTGACTCGAACTTTGTTTCTAGAATAAAAACGGTTAATCGCCCTACCGCCGGCCCGTTACACGGTCTTGACAAAATCCGCTAGCTGGCGGACAAAAGCAGCTGGTAAAACATCCCCTGGATGGGGCTTGTGGAGCAAAATAACACGATGATCGGATTCCCGGAAAAATTTTACCCGTGAACCGGAGGTCTTACCCTTGTTGGATGGAGAAAACCCCAGCTGCTTTAGAAGGGTTGCGGCCTCTGTGTAGGTGAAATCTTTTGGAATTTCGTATAATCGTTTCCGAAGTTTTTCTGATTTTGCCATCCTATGCAAACCCTTTCTCTGCTGCTAACACCGGTGGAGGAACTGCAAATGAGACGTTTTTTTGTCATATACCGAAAAATACTCCTTTCTGCAACTAATATTCAGTTACTGTATTGAGATAATTATATATCATCGGGGCGCCTTTGTCAAGGTGTTTTTTGCCTGGAGGAATCCCGGCCCCTTCCCTTTTTCCCGGTGATATGCTACAATAGCGGGGTATAGTGGCCACACGAGAAGGAGGAACGACTCCATGCGGAAAATTAAGATTTTCGATACCACCCTCCGGGACGGAGAGCAGGCCCCTGGCTGTACCATGAACCCCAGGGAAAAGCTGGAGCTGGCCCGCCAGCTGGAGCGGCTGGGGGTGGATGTTGTTGAGGCAGGTTTTCCTGTCTCCTCCCCGGATGACGCCCAGGCGGTGCGGGAGGTGGCCCAAGCCCTGACCCACACCACAGTAGCCGCCCTTTGCCGGGCGGTGCGGGGGGATGTGGAGGCGGCGGCCAAGGCCCTGGAGCCTGCCAAAAAGCCCCGGCTTCATATCTTTATCGCCACCAGCGACCTGCACCTGCGGGAAAAGCTAAACATCACCAGGGAAAAGGCCCTGGAGATGATTGCAGAAAGCGTGGCCTACGCCTGCACCCTCTGCGGGGATGTGGAATTTTCCGCCGAGGACGCCACCCGTAGCGACCGGGAATTTCTCCTTACCGCCCTGAACACCGCTGTGGATGCCGGAGCCTCCACCATCAATGTCCCGGACACGGTGGGGTATATTACCCCGGAGGAGATGGGGGAGCTTATTGCCTGGCTGCGGGAAAACCTCCACCGGAAGAAGGACGGCAGCCCGGTCACCCTTTCGGTCCATTGCCACAACGATTTGGGAATGGCGGTAGCCAATTCCCTGGCGGCCATTCGGGCCGGGGCCGACCAGGTGGAAGGCACCATCAATGGCATCGGGGAGCGGGCCGGCAACGTTGCCTTGGAGGAAATCATCATGGCCCTGGATACCAGAGGCCAGCTGTACCAGGCCCAAACCGGCATCAACCTCCGGCAGATTTACCGCACCTGCCGCCTGGTCTCCACCGTTATCGGCCAAAAGATACCCCCCAACAAGCCGGTGGTGGGCCGCAACGCCTTTAACCACGAGGCGGGCATCCACCAGCACGGGGTGCTGAAAAACCCCCTCACCTACGAGATTATGTCCCCGGAGACCATCGGCATCTACGATAACGACCTGGTGCTGGGGAAGCACTCCGGCAAGCACGCCTTTATTCAGCGGGTGGAGGAGCTGGGCTATACCCTCCCTGGCGAGCTGCTGGAAAGGGCCTTCACCCGCTTTTTGGCCCTGGCGGACCGGAAGAAGACGGTGACCAACAAGGATATTGAAGCCATTGTTGGGGCGGCGGGATACACCATCCCGGAGACCTACAAGCTCCATAGCTTTGTGGTCAACAGCGGCACCGTCATCTCCGCCACCGCAGTGGTGAAGCTCCTTCGAGATGGGGAGGAGATGGAGCATGTGGCCCGCGGGGACGGCCCCATCGACGCCGCCTTTAAAGCCATTGACCGCATTGTCAAGGTGGGCTTCCAGCTGGTGAACTACAGCATCCATTCGGTCACCGAAGGGGAGGACGCCCAGGGCGAGGTGGTGGTGAAGCTCCGCCAGGGTAACCACACCGTCACCGGCCGGGGCCTTTCCACCGATATTTTTGAGGCCAGCCTCAAGGCGTACCTCAACGCGGTGAATAAGATCATCGCCCAGTGAGAGGAGATATTCCATGGACGATTTACTGCAATTTGCCGGCCGGAAAGAATTCCGGGCCTGGCTCACCGAAAACAGCCGCTCCAGCGGCGGCGTTTGGCTATTATTCGGCAAGGCCGGGGGACCGAAGACCCTCAAGGCGGGGGAGGCCCTGGAGGAAGCCCTCTGCTTCGGGTGGATTGACGGACAGATGCAGAGCATGGGCGAGACAGCCTACAAAAAGTATTTTTCCCTGCGCAGGGCAAAAAGCAAGTGGTCCGAAAAGAACAAGGCCCTGGTCCAGAAGCTGGAGGAGAAGGGGCTGATGACCGATTTGGGCCGGGAGAAGATTGCAGAGGCCAAAGAAAACGGCCAGTGGGACGCCCCGGACCCGATGGTGACGGTGTCGGAAGATCAGGTGGCCCAACTTTTGGCGCTGCTGGAGGGCCGGGAGCCTGCCTGCGCCAACTTCCAGGCCATGCCTCCATCGGTGAAAAAGACCTACGCCCGCGCCTACTTCGACGCAAAGACCGAAGCCGGGCGGGAAAAGCGCCTGGCCTGGCTGGTGGACCGGCTGAATAAAAATCTGCGGCCCATGTGACCGCTTGGACGCTAGTGATGATGAAAAGGAGGAGCTATGGGAAAGAAGCGGAAAACCCTTCCGAAGGAGATTGGGGGCCTTTTGGAAAGCGGGAATATCGAGGTCATAAAGGAGCAGCTTTCCCGGTGCGAGCCCAACGCCCTCACCAGCGTCAAATATGGCTCCAATATCTTCTCCCTGTCGCCCCTGCCCAGGGAGATCGCCCTTTGGGCCAAAGAGCAGGGGGCCGATGTGAACTTTAAGGACTACTACAACAAGACCCCCATCTTTAGCCAGGCCGCCGCCTGGCAGGGGGATGTGCAGCTTCTCATCGACCTGGGGGCCAAGGTGGATGTAGCCGATGACTTCGGCGTCACCCCCCTGCACCTGGCGGCGCTCTACGGGCGGCTAGACGCGGTCCGGGCCTTGCTGGATGCCGGGGTGGATGTGAATGTCCGGTCCGACCGGATCGACTGGCCCGGCTATCAGACGCCCCTGGAAAAGACCCTCGCCCAGGACCGCCTGCCCTATCAGGAGCTGCTGGCCATGTGCACCCTCCTTTTGGACCGGGGGGCGGAGATCACCGGCCGCTGCCGGGAATATCTGCGGAGATCGGCGGAGCAGTTCCAGCGGGACAAGCGGGGGATCAAAGACCCGGCATTTCTCCGCAGCCAGACGGAAGGCATGGAAAAACTTTATAGGCTCTTTGATGTCGCCCCCGCCGGGGAGGTCCCCTTCCACGACGGAGTGTCCCCCATCCTGGTGACCGAAACCGGGGAGGAGGCCCAGTTCCGGCAGCTTTGGGACTTCCTGGTCCCGCCCAACGGAAGGGCCCAGACCGCCCAGGGGGAGATTATCCGCATTGCGGGCCGCATCGAGAACGAGCTGATGGGCAACGGCGGCATCAACTGGGACGAGGACTTCCGGAAAATGCTCCGGGCCTTCCCCCAGTATGTCCGCCTGGGCAATGCCTTTTCCCAGGACGACATCCAGGCGGCGGAGGCCCTCACCGGCCTTCTGACCGCCGCCGGGGACGCGGGCCGCATCGACGACTTCCTCTGCAAGGCCCTGTGCGCCTGCGCGGTGGCCTGGGTCCAGCAGAACCCGGATCCCTTGCCGCCCCTGGAGGCGGATTATAAGCGGTGAACCCGCAGAAGGAATTTGTTTTTATGGAACGAGAGAAGAAAAAGGCGCTTCGGGAGCAGTTCGACCAGCGCAAGCCAGATATGGGGATTGTTTGCTGGCAAAGCGGCGAAAAAATGTGGATTGCAATTTCCACCGACGCCAAGGCGGACTATAACGGCACTTTGTTTCAGCTAAAGCTGGGCGCCTGGCCCAATCGCGAAATGCAGAAGGCATTTACCGATGACCCCGATTCCTTCCAGTGGTCGCTGCTGAAAAAGCTGGACTACAAGGAGCGGGACGAGGACCATGGCGACGATTTGGAGCTGCTGTTTTTAATGTGCATGGAGGAATACCCGGAGGCCAAGCAGATGCGGCCTGGCAGACGGTGAACGACGGGCTGGATGATAGAAATGGAGGGATATCCATTGAAGGAAACGGAAAAAAACGATGGCCGCCGCCAAAGGCTTGCCCGCCTGCTGGCGCTGGGGCTGATTGTCTTCATCAACTGCTCCGGCTTTCCGGTCTATAACTTAAATAAAGAGTGGACCTTTCTCATCACCGCCATAAATTTTTCCACGGTGTTTTGCTGTGCCGTGTTGGCGGGGGGATTTTTCGCGGCGCTTTTCCCGGCCAGGGGCGGTGTCTTCGTCCTGCTGGTGACGTTAGCCCTGACCTTTGTAGGGCTGGGGGGCCGTTACCTCCTGGAATGGGGGGAGGTGTCCAACACCTATAACTTCACCCTCCCCAACCTCCTGCTTCACATTGCGGTTTTTGCTGGAATAAGCTGGCTGGCCTGGTATTTTGCCGCCAAGCGGAGGCGGACCGAATCTTCGGACCTTTAGAAGGAGGGCTGTTTTCCATGAAGCCCAGAACCATTGAGATATTTGATACCACCCTCCGGGACGGGGCCCAGGGGGAGGGCATCAGCTTTTCCCTGGAGGACAAGCTGAACATCGCCCAGAAGCTCTGCAAGCTGGGTATCGCCTTCATCGAGGCGGGGAACCCCGGCTCCAACCCCAAGGATATGGAGTTTTTCCGCCGGGCCGGGGAGCTGGAGCTGGGCCAGACCCAGCTGGTAGCCTTCGGCTCCACCCGGAAGAAGGACACCCCGGTGGAGCGGGACGAGGGCTGCGCCGCCCTCCTTTCCGCCGGGACCCGGTGGGTGGCCATCTTTGGGAAAAGCTGGGATCTCCACGTCCGGGATGTGCTGCGCACCACCCTGCCGGAAAACCTGCGGATGATTCGGGACACCGTCTCCTTTTTGAAGGAGCAGGGGCGGCAGGTGGTGTTTGATGCGGAGCACTTCTTTGATGGCTACAAAAGCGACCCGGATTTTGCCCGCCAGGCGGTATTGGCGGCGCGGGACGCCGGGGCGGACCGCATCGTCCTCTGCGATACCAACGGCGGCACCTTCCCGGAGGAGATAGGCCGCATCACCCAGGAAATGGTGGAGCTTTTGGGGGTGCCGGTGGGCATCCACGCCCACAACGACACCGGCTGCGCTGTGGCTGCCGCCATGGCGGCGGTGGAGGCGGGGGCCTCCCAGGTCCAGGGCACCTACATCGGCTTTGGGGAGCGGTGCGGCAACACCAACCTTTCCACCATCATCCCCAATCTCCAGATGAAAAAGGGCTACCGCTGCATCCCGGAGGACAAGCTGGTGCGCCTGGGGAAAACCGCCCGGTACATCGCCCAGGTGACCAACCTGGTGCTTTCCCCCAATATGCCCTATGTGGGGCGCAGCGCCTTTGCCCACAAGGGGGGGATGCACGTGGACGGGGTGGCGAAAAACACCCTTTCCTTCGAGCATATCACCCCGGAATCGGTGGGGAACCGGCGGCAAATCCTTCTTTCGGAATTTGCCGGGCGCACCGCCATCGCCGGTAAAATAGCAGCTCTGGATAGCTCCATCACACGGGACAGCCAGGTGACGGCGGAGCTTATTGAAAAGCTCAAGGGCCTGGAGTACCAGGGCTTTGCCTTTGAATCCGCCGCCGCCAGCTTTGAGCTTTTCGCCTTAAAGCAGCTGGGAAAATACCGCCCGGCCTTTGACCTGGAATATTTCAAGACCCTGGGGGAGCAGCCGGCGGTGAACGTGGAGCGATGCTGCTCCGCCATCGTCAAGGTGCGGGTGGGGGAGAGCATCGAGATGACCTCCGCCGAGGGGGATGGCCCGGTCCACGCCCTGGATATCGCCCTGCGGAAAGCCCTGGAGGTCTTTTACCCCTGCCTTTCCCAGGTGCGCCTTATCGACTACAAGGTGCGGGTGATGGAGGGGCACAGGGCCACCGCCGCCATCGTCCGGGTGCTCATCGAATCCACCGACGGGGTCTCCACCTGGACCACGGTGGGCTGCTCGGCGGATATTATCGACGCCAGCTGGCAGGCCCTGCGGGATTCCATGGAGTATAAGCTGATGAAGGACGGGGCGGTTTCCGGCCCTGTCGCCTGATGGATTTTCCTTATTATTGTTAGAAAAAGCGCTCCTGTCCCTTGTCCGGATGGGGGCGTTTTTTGTGTACAAGAAAAATCTGATGGTTTCCGCCTCCTGCGACAAGATGTCCCCTTCCGCCAGGCTTATACTATATCCTTAGAAGGAGGCGGATAAATGGACTATGTGATCTATGGGGATGTGCTGGTGGCGGTGAATTTTATCATCGACCTGCTGATTCTCCGCCTCTGCCAGCTCCTTACCGGCATCCGGCAGCGGGGGGCAAGGCCCTATCTGGCGGCGGCGGCCGGGGGGCTTTGCTCCATGGCCATCTTCATCCCGGCAGCAGCCTCCCTTTGGGTGGATCTTTTCATCCGGCTGGGCTTTTCCTTTATTGTGGTGTCCATCGCCTACGGCAGACAGGCCCCCAGGGTGTTCCTGCGGCTGCTGGCGGTGTTTTACGCCGTCAGTTTTTTGGTGGCGGGGGTGGTTGTTGGGCTGTGGTTTCTCTTTCCGGGGGGACGGTACGCCTACCGCAACGGCATGGTCTACCTGGACCTGAAGCCCACCGTGCTGATTGGCTCGGTGGCGGCAGCCTATCTCTTTGTCCGGGTTTTCGAGCGCATCCTGTGCTGGGGCCGGGGGATGGGGGAGCGGTACGCGATGAGCGCCAGCCGAGGGGAGCGGTGCGTGGTCTTTACCGCCCTGGCAGACACCGGCAACCGCCTCACCGAGCCTTTTTCCGGCCTGCCGGTGGTGGTGCTGGAGGAGGAAAAGGGCCGCCAGCTCCTCACCAGGGAGGAGCAAAACTGGCTGGATGCCGGGATGACCGCCGGGGAACCGCCGCCGGGTCTGCGTCTGGTCACCTACCGGACCATCAGCGGCAACGGCCTGCTGGCGGCCTTCCGGCCCCAGAGCCTGCGGGTCCGGGCGGGGGAGCGTTGGATCGAGATAGAAGGATACCTGGCCCTCCTGCGGGGCGGGAAGGGGCCCTCCGGGTGCGAGGGCATCTTTCACCCCAGGATGATACAGCTGGCGGCAGGTATGGGAAAGAAGGAAGGGGGAACCGTTGGTGCAGGAGAAAAAACGAAATAGCCGGCGCTGGTGGGGGAAGGGGCTTCTCCGCAAGCTGATGGAGCTGCTGCTGGGCCGGGAGGAGGACGGGATATTTTACATAAACGGCCCGGAGACCCTCCCCCCGCCCCTAAGCCGGGAGGAGGAGGAAAAGGTCTTCACCCTCCTGGAAAGCGACACCGCCAAGGCCAGGGAGGAGCTCATCGTCCACAACCTCCGGCTGGTGGTGTACATCGCCCGGAAGTTTGAATCCACCGGGGTGGGAATCGAGGATCTCATCTCCATCGGGGCCATCGGCCTCATCAAGGCGGTGAACACCTTCTGCCCCGCCCGGAACATCAAGCTGGCCACCTACGCCAGCCGGTGCATCGAAAACGAAATCCTTATGTACCTGCGTAAATTCCAGACGGTAAAAAACGAGGTCTCCATCGATGAGCCGCTGAACGTGGACTGGGATGGCAACGAGCTGCTCCTCTCCGATATTCTGGGCACCGAAAACGACACGGTGAACCGGGCCATTGAGCAGGACGTGGAGCGCAGCATCATCCGGGAGGCGGTGAGCCGCCTGGAGGGGCGGGAGCGCACCATTATGGAGCTGCGCTTCGGCTTCGGGGGCCAGGAGGAGAAGACCCAGAAGGAGGTGGCGGATATGATTGGCATCTCCCAGTCCTATATCTCCCGCCTGGAGAAAAAGATTATCCGGGGGCTGCGAAAGGATTTGGAAAAGGTGTATTGACCCCCTGTCCGCCGAAGGCTATAATAGATGGGAAATCCGTGGAGAAAGAGAAGGAGAGAACACCATGAAGCCCATCATTGGAATGACCGCCTGCCGGGGGGAGGGCGGCGTCTATAAAACCAACGATACCTATGTAAAAGTGATTGTCCGGGCCGGGGGCGTCCCGGTGCTGCTGCCCATCGCCACCCGCCTGGAGGACTGCGCCCGCCTGGCTTCGATGCTTGACGGGCTGCTTATCCCCGGCGGCATAGACATCGCCCCCCAGTTTTTTGGGGAGGAGCCGGTGAAGGAGGTAACCTGCATCGACTGGGAGCAGGACGAGTTCGAGTTGGAGCTGCTCCGCCAGGCTGCTGCCCAAAAGAAGCCGGTGCTGGCTATCTGCCGGGGGCTTCAGCTGGTAAACGTGGCCTTTGGCGGAACCCTTTGGCAGGATATCCCCACCCAGTGCCCCCAGGCCCACGGGCACCGCCAGGAGACCGAAAGCCGCTCCGAACCCTACCACACGGTGCGCCTTTCCCCTGGCAGCCGCTTGGCGGCGGTGCTGGGGAAGGAGGAGCTGCGGACCAATTCCTACCACCACCAGGCGGTGAAGGATATCGCCCCCGGCTTTGCCGTTTGCGCCCGGACAGGGGACGGCATCATCGAGGGAATCGAAAGCGAGGACGGGAGCATTTTGGCGGTCCAGTGGCACCCGGAGTGCATGGAGGAGCGCCACCCCGAATTTCGCCCGCTGTTTGAAGATTTCATCCGCCGCAGCACCAAGTGAAAAGGAGCAAAACGCTGCGCCGTCCGGGGCCCCTTGTACAGGGCTGCCGGGCGGCGTGCTTTGTTTCTGCCAGTTTCTGGCGGACCGCTTAAAAGGGGAAGAAACCGTCTATACTCTCTGGGAAAACCACAGGAGAGGATGATGGGCGGTGTATCAGAACAGGGTGGAAATCTGCGGCGTCAATACAGCAAAGCTGCCGGTGCTGGGGGAAGAGGAAAAGATGGAGCTGATTTACAAGGCCCAGGCCGGGGACGAAGCCGCGCGGGAAAAGCTCATCAATGGAAATCTGCGCCTGGTCCTCAGCGTCATCCAGCGGTTCACAGGCCGGGGGGAGAATATGGACGACCTCTTCCAGGTGGGGGTCATCGGCCTCATCAAGTCCATTGATAACTTTAAGCCGGAATACGGCCTGCGCCTAAGCACCTACAGCTGCCCCATGATTATTGGGGAGGTGCGCCGGTATCTGCGGGACCACGGCATGGTACGGGTATCCCGCAGCATCCGGGACACCGCCTATAAGGCCCTCCAGATTCGGGAGGAGCTGACCAAAAAGCACCGCCGGGAGCCCTCGGTGGGGGAGATTGCGGAGGAGATGGGCTGCCCCAAGGAGGATGTGGTGCTGGCGCTGGAGGCCATTGTGGAGCCGGCCTCCCTCCAGGAGCCGGTGTATTCCGACGGTCGGGACACCATCTATATTATGGACCAGGTGAAGGACAGCTGCACCGACAGTGACTGGCTGGGGGAGATCTCCTTCCGCCAGGCCATTGAGAGCCTGGGAGAGCGGGAGAAAAAGATTCTCTCCCTGCGCTTTATGTCCGGCAAGACCCAAATCCAGGTAAGCCAGGAGGTGGGCATCAGCCAGGCGCAGGTTTCCCGCATCGAAAAGGGGGCCCTGGAGCGGATAAAAAAGCAGCTGTAAAGGGAGCGCCGTCTGGGAAAACACCAGGCGGCGGTTTTTCGTCAAAGTTTAATGGGCGCATCGGGGAGGTGCTCTTAGCAAGCGGAAAAGCCCCTGCCGCATAGAATGGGGGAGGGGAGGTGGAGCGTCATGCTTTGCAGGCTCAGCGATCTGCGGGACAAGGAAGTGGTGAATATCAACAACGGCAGCTGCATGGGGTGCGTCTCCGATGTGGAGATTGACACCTGCTGCGCTAAGGTCACCGCCATTATCATTTACGGGCGCAGCCGCCTGTTTGGCCTTTTGGGACGGGAGGAGGACACGGTCATCTGCTGGGATGAAATCCAGTGCATCGGGGAGGACACCGTCCTGGTGAAGTATTGCCCGCCTCCAGGGGCGGCCTCCTGCCGCCGGAAGGATTCCATCCTGGACCGCCTGTTCGGGTAGCGGCCGGGCAATATGGAGAAAATGCAGGCATATTTTTGAGGAAAACGCCGGGAAAATAGTTGCAATCCATTTTAAGATGTGGTATGATAGTACGGCAAATTGGAAAACGCACGCGTCCGGATCTGGCTGCGGTTGCCGCGCTGCGGTTGCAGGCTTCGGAGAGGAAGGGCGCGGAGGTCCAAAAACGAAAGGAGAAAAACAACATGGCAGTCGTATCTATGAAGCAGCTTCTGGAGGCGGGGGTCCACTTCGGTCACCAGACCAGAAGGTGGAACCCCAAGATGGCCCCCTACATCTTCACCGAGCGCAACGGCATCTACATCATCGACCTGCAAAAGACCGTCCGCAAGCTGGAGGAGGCCTATCTGTTTGTCCGTGACCTTTCCACCGAAGGGGGCGAGGTGCTTTTTGTAGGCACCAAGAAGCAGGCCGCCGATTCCATCCGCGAGGAAGCGGAGCGGGCCGGCGCTCACTATGTCAACTCCCGTTGGCTGGGCGGCATGCTCACCAACTATAAGACCATCCGCAAGCGCATCGCCCGCCTGGAGCAGCTGCGCAAGATGGAGGCCGACGGCACCTTTGACCGCCTGCCCAAGAAGGAAGTCATCAAGCTGAACCTGGAGATCGAGAAGCTGGAAAAGTTCATGGGCGGCATCAAGCACATGGATAAGCTCCCCGGCGCTCTCTTCATCGTGGATTCCCGCAAGGAGAAAATCGCTGTGGCCGAGGCCCACAAGCTGGGCATCCCCGTTGTAGCCATTGTGGACACCAACTGCGATCCGGATGAGATCGATTATGTTATCCCCGGCAACGACGACGCCATCCGCGCCGTAAAGCTCATCTCCCAGACCATGGCGGACGCGATTATTGAAGGCCGCCAGGGCGCCCAGGGGGCTGCGGAGGCCGAGGCGGAAGCTGCCGAGGCTGCGGAAGCCTAAATAAAAGGGAAAATACGGTGCCCGGTTCTTTGGGATTCGGGCGCCTTTCCGGAAGCATGATGGAATATAAAGGAGGAACCACCTATGGCATTTACAACACAGGATGTTAAGAATCTCCGGGAGTCCACCGGCTGTGGCATGATGGACTGCAAGAAGGCCCTCACCGAGACCGATGGCGATATGGAAAAGGCCATTGAGCTGCTGCGGGAAAAGGGACTTTCTAAAATCGCCAAGAAGGCTGGCCGCATCGCTGCCGAGGGCATCGTCTGCGCCATCCAGGATAAGGACAAGAAGGTGGGCGTGGTCATCGAGGTGAACTCCGAGACCGATTTTGTTGCCAAAAACGCCGTCTTTGTCCAGTTTGTGGAGGATTGCGCCAAGACCGTCCTCCAGGAGAACCCCGCCGATGTGGATGCCCTGCTGGGCTGCACCATCTCCGGTGGCACCGGCACCGTCCAGGAGGCCCTTCAGGAGAAGATTCTCACCATCGGTGAAAACCTGAAGCTCCGCCGCTTTGCCCGGTACGAGGGCGAGGTGGAGACCTATGTCCATGGCGGCGGCCGCATCGGCGTTATGGTCCGCTTTGAGGTGGAGGGCACCCCCGACGCCGCGGCTTTCCAGGCCTACGCCAAGGATATCGCCATGCAGGTGGCGGCTTCCACCCCCACCTACCTGGACAAGGACGCTGTCCCCGCCGAGACGATTGCCAAGGAGAAGGAGATTCTCACCGCCCAGGCTATCAACGAGGGCAAGCCCGCCAACATCGCCGAAAAGATGGTGATGGGCCGCATCAACAAGTATTACAAGGAAGTCTGCCTGGTGGAGCAGCCCTTCATCAAGGACGGCGACATTTCGGTGCAGCAGTTCACCGACACCACCGCCAAGGAGCTGGGTGTTAAGATCCGCATTGTGGACTTTGTCCGCTTTGAGAAGGGCGAGGGCCTGGAGAAGCGGGAGGACAACTTCGCTGACGAAGTTGCCAGCATGGTTAAATAAGAGCCCTGTCTTCAGGATAGAGCAGCGCGCCGGGAACCCCGTAGATAGGGCGTTTCCGGCGCGCTTTTCCCTGTCTCCCGGCGGAGATGTCAAAATAGGCTTTACAGAACCCGGCGGTTATTGTAAAATAGAACAAGGATAGCATAGGGAGGCTGCCTCCCGCAGGACTGACAAATGATTAAGGTGGTTGATTTATGACGCCAAGTTATCGCAGGATTATTTTGAAGCTGAGCGGGGAAGCTCTGGCGGGGAAGAACGGCTTCGGCATTGATTACGACACGGTGGTTTCCATCTGCCAAAGCATCAAAAAATGCGTGGACCTGGGGCTCCAGGTGGGCATCGTGGTAGGGGGCGGCAACTTCTGGCGTGGCCGCTCCAGCGGCAAGATGGACCGCACCAGAGCCGACCATATGGGGATGATGGCTACCGTTATCAACTCCCTGGCCCTGGCCGACGCCCTGGAGGGGCTGGAGGTGCCGGTGCGAGTGCAGACCGCTATTGCCATGCAGGCGATTGCGGAGCCTTACATCCGCAGCCGGGCGGTGCGCCACATGGAAAAGGGCCGGGTGGTCATCTTTGGCTGCGGCACGGGAAGCCCCTTCTTTTCCACCGATACCGCTGCCGCCCTCCGGGCTGCGGAGGTGGGGGCGGATATCGTCCTAAAGGCCACCATGGTGGACGGGGTATACGACAAGGACCCCCACAAGTTCCCCGATGCCAAGCGGTACGATGTGGTCTCCTTCAGCCAGGTGCTGGAGCAGAACCTTTCGGTGATGGATATGACCGCCGCCTCCCTTTGCCGGGATAACGGCGTGCCTATTTTGGTCTTCGACCTCAGCGACCCGGAGAATATCTGCCGCGCGGTGTGCGGTGAACATATCGGAACCATCGTGAAGGAGGTTTAAGCAATGAGCCCCGAACTGAAAGTTTACGAAGAGAAGATGAACAAAACCCTGGGTGTGATGACCTCGGAATTTGCCAGCATTCGGGCAGGCCGGGCCAACCCCGCTGTCCTGGATAAGGTGCTGGTGGATTACTACGGCACCCCCACAAAAATCCGGGAGATGGCCTCTGTCTCGGTCTCCGAGGCGCGGGTGCTGGTGATTCAGCCCTATGACAAGGGCTCCCTGCGGAACATCGAACGTGCCATCCAAACCTCGGATATTGGCATCAATCCTGCCAACGACGGCACGGTGCTGCGCCTCACCTTCCCCCAGCTTACCGAGGAGCGCCGCAAGGAGATCGTCAAGCAGGTTGCTCGCCTGGCCGAGGATTCCAAGGTGGCTATCCGCTCCATCCGCCGGGACGCCAATGATCGCTTCAAGGCGATGAAGAAGAACGGAGAGGCCACCGAGGATGACGTCAAGAGCCTGGAGACCCAGATCCAGAAGCTCACCGATCGGTTTGTAGAGGAGATCGACAAGCTGGCTGCCGCCAAGGAGAAGGAGATCCTTTCCATCTGATCGGGAAGATACAGGGCGAGGTGAAGCATCGCCCAATAAAAAGGGAGGCGATCGGATGAAGATCGAAGTTGTGAGCCTGACCCCTCAAATAGCTGTGGCAAGCAAAAGAACAGCGGTAACCATGGAGAATATCCATGAAGCCATAGGCGAGATGTCCGCAAGGCTTTTGTCATATTTATCCCAGCAGGGCAAAGGGATGTCCGGGCCGCCGTATCTGAAATATATGAATATGAGCCCTGATTTTTCAGAGTTTGATATTGAGTGGGGATTTCCCGTGGAGGAGCCTGTTCCGGCTTCCGGTGAGTTCTATATGAGCCAGACGTATGGGGGCAGGGCGATCGTAGCGACCCATAAAGGCCCATACAGCACCCTTGAGGAGGCATATTCTGCAATTATGAAATATGAGCGGGAGTATGCCCTGAAGAATACAGGCGTTTACTATGATGTTTATCTAAACGACGCCGATGAAACACCGGAAGATGAGTTGCTTACGCAGGTCGTTTGTCCAATAGAATAGGTTGGGGACAAAGCGATGAAGGAACGAGAGAGCAGCCCGCCGGAGCGGGAATATTTGCCCCGGCATGTCGGTATTATTATGGATGGGAACGGTCGCTGGGCCAAGGCCAGAGGCCTCCCCAGAGAGATGGGCCATCGGGCCGGGTCCAAGGTGGTGGGGGAGATCATCCGCCATTGTAAAAAAACCGGTATCCCCACTATCACCATCTACGCCCTTTCCACCGAAAACTGGAAGCGCCCCCAGAAGGAGGTGGACGCCCTTCTGGAGCTGCTGCGCCGGTATCTTTCCAACATGGAGGAGTACCAGAAGGAGAACGCCCGCCTCATCGTCCTGGGGGACGCGGCCCCTCTGCCGCCGGACCTGCGGGAGAGCATTCGCACCGCCCAGGCGGAAAGCGCCGGGAATACCGCCATCACGGTGAATATCGCTCTCAACTACGGCAGCCGGGCGGAAATCGTCCGGGGCGCGCAGCTGCTGGCCCAGGAGTGCGTCGGGGGCCGGCTCCGTCCGGAGGAAATCACCGAGCAGCGGCTTTCCCAGGCTTTGTACACCGCTGGCCAGCCGGACCCGGACCTTATTATCCGTCCCAGCGGGGAGCAGCGCCTTTCCAACTTTCTTTTGTGGCAGGCGGCCTATGCCGAGCTGCTTTTTATGGATGTCTTCTGGCCTGATTTCACGCCGGAGCATCTTAACTATGCCTTGCATTGGTACGCCCACCGCAGCCGCCGCTTCGGCGGGGTCTGACCCAGAAAGGAGAACCATATGAAAAAGAGAATCCTTTCCGCCGGGGCTGGCTTGGCTGTGCTGGCGGTGGTTCTGATCTTCTTTGATACCATCCTGGTAAATGTCCTGGCCGCCGGGGTCTGCCTGCTGGCCTTGTACGAGATTTTCAAGGCGGCCCAGCTGCTGCGCTTCCGGATGCTGGCGGCGGTGTGCGGGGTCTATTGTGTCCTGATTCTTTTCCTGAATACCGACGCCATCTCCATCTCCTTTTCCTATCTCAGCTACCTTTTGGTGGTGATGCTTTTCCTGATGCTGCTGCGGGACCACCGCGCCCTGCGGGTGGAACAGGTGGCCTATAGCTTTCTTATGTCCATCCTGCTGGCGGTGTCCTTCTACTGCCTCATTCTCCTCAAGGAGAAGGTGGGCCCCCAGCAGGGGGTGTTTTACCTGCTGATGATCTTCGGCAGCGCCTGGTGGTCGGACAGCGGGGCCTACTTCACCGGAACCTTTTTTGGAAAGCGCAAGCTCTGCCCCCTGGTAAGCCCCAAAAAGACGGTGGAGGGCCTGATAGGAGGCGTCATCACAGCCGCCGTCTGCAACGCGCTGGTGGCGCTGCTCTTCCAGACCTTCTGCAACTGGGTGGTCCCCTGGGGGTATATCCGCAACGCCGTCACCATAAACATCCCGGCGGTGCTGCTGGCCACCCCCGTTGCCGCCCTGCTGGGGGTGCTGGGGGACCTTTCCGCCTCCATCATTAAACGCCAGTGCGGCATCAAGGATTTCGGCAAAATCATGCCCGGCCACGGCGGGGCCATGGACCGCTTTGACAGTGTTTTGTTCATCAGCCCGTTTTTTTATTTTATTTTTAACATTTGCCCCCTAATTTCCGCCATATAATCGGTATAGAATGATAAAGGCATAGGCCCGGCGGGGGAAAGGCCGGACTGGAACAATGCTTCCCATCTGCGGAAAAAAGGAGTCTGATTGCTTGAAAACCATTCTGCTTACCATCCTTATCTTCGGCGTTATCATCAATATCCACGAGCTGGGGCACTTTCTCTTTGCCAAGCTCTTTGGGGTGAAGGTCCACGAGTTTTCCTTCGGCATGGGTCCCCTGCTCTTCAGCGGGAAGAAGGGGGAGACCCAGTATTCCGTCCGCCTTTTCCCCATTGGCGGCTTTGTAGCCATGGAGGGGGAGGACGAGGAAAGCGGCGACGGCAGGGCCTTCTGCAACCGGCCTGCCTGGCAGCGGTTTGTGATCCTCTTTGCCGGGGCGGGGATGAACCTCCTCCTGGGGCTTTGTCTTTTGGGCTTCACCACCAGCCAGATGGACCTGCTGGGCACCAATGTGGTGGGCCGGACAACGGAAGGAGCCGCCTCCGCCTCCAGCCTCCAGCCGGGGGACCGAATTATTCAGGTCAACGGTTACAGCACCCCCGGCTACAATGATGTGGTGTTTCAGCTCATCCGGGACCAGGACGGGGTGGTGGACCTTACCGTCCTGCGGGGCGGCGACCTTTCCATGGGCCGGTGGGAGCGAATCCTGGCCTCCCTGGGGATAGGGGAAAAGAACCTGGGGGAAAAGCTCTCCCTTACTGTCCCCTTCCAGATGGAGGATGCCGGGGACGGCCTGCGCACCCTGAAGATTGACTTTGTCTTTTTGGGGGCGGAAAGGACGCTGGGCAATGGAATCTATTACACCTTCCAGCAGACGGTTTCCACCGTCAAGCAGGTTTGGTACTCCTTTTTGGATATTATCACCGGCCGGTTCGGCCTCAGCCAGCTTTCCGGGCCGGTGGGCACCGCCACGGTGATTGAAAAGGCCTCCAGCCAGGGGCTGCGCTCCCTGGTGCTGCTGGTGGCTTATATCACCATCAACGTGGGGGTCTTTAATCTTCTGCCCATCCCCGCCCTGGACGGAGGAAGGCTTTTCTTCCTTCTCATCGGGGTGCTGCTTCGCCGTCCCATCCCCCAGCGGTACGAGGCCTACATTAACGCCGCCGGGATGATGCTCCTGCTGATTTTTGTGGGCATCGTCACCTTCAGCGACGTGATGAAGCTGGTGACAAGATAGAGCTTCCCTCACCCCCTGCCCCAAACCGCTTCACACCCTCTGTTTCATGGGGGATACCAGTGGATTATCACTCCTTATAAAACGAGGTAACACGCCATGCGCCGTCAAACAAAAGAGGTAAAAATCGGCTCCGTCACCATCGGCGGGGAAAACCCCATCGCCATCCAGTCCATGCTCTGCGCCCCCCTGGGGGATTTGGCCGCCAATGCCCGGCAGACCAAGGCTCTTTATGAGGCCGGATGCCAGATAGGCCGGGTGGCTATCCCCGCCGAGGGCGGCCCGCAGCTGATACAGGCTATCAAGGAGGCAAGCCCGATGCCCCTGGTGGCGGATATCCAGTTTGACTACCGCCTGGCCATTGAATCGGCCTACGCCGGGGCGGATAAGATACGCATTAACCCCGGCAACATCGGGGACCCGGAGAAGGTGCGCCAGGTGGTGGCAGCCTGCCGGGAAAAGAACCTCCCCATTCGCATCGGGGTCAATTCCGGCAGCCTGGAGCGGGAGATTTTGGAAAAATACCAGCGCCCCACCGCAGAGGCCCTGGCGGAAAGCGCCCTTCTCAATGTCCGGCTGCTGGAAAAATTCGATTTTGATAACTACGTGGTAGCCATCAAGTCCTCCGATGTCTTTACCACCGTCGCGGCCTACCGCCTGGCGGCGGAAAAGCTCCGCTGCCCCTTCCACCTGGGGGTCACCGAGGCAGGCACCACCCGGATGGGCCTTGTAAAGTCCGCCGCCGCCTTCGGGGCGCTGCTTTGCGACGGCATTGGGGACACCCTGCGGGTCTCCCTTACCGCCGACCCGGTGGAGGAGATTTATGCCGCGAAGGATATCCTCCGGGGCCTGGGCCTGCTGCGAAGCGGCCCCCGGTTCATCTCCTGCCCCACCTGCGGCCGGTGCCAGGTGGATTTGTTCCGCATCGCCCAGGAGACGGAAGCCGCCCTGGGGAGCTGCCAGAAGGACATAAAAATTGCCATTATGGGCTGCGCCGTCAACGGCCCTGGGGAGGCCAGGGACGCGGATATCGGCATCGCCGGAGGCAAAGGGGAGATGCTGCTTTTCCGCAAGGGGGAACCTCTCCGCAAGGTGCCGGAGGGGGAAGCGGTGGCTGCCTTGATGGCGGAGGTGGACAGGCTCTAAGAGCCTATTCAAAATCTCTCTGCACACCGCCTGAACGGGTCTTTTTCCGTCCTGCTGCGTTAAAAAATCTTGTAATACACCAAGTATTCTGCGAAGCAGACATGCCCGAAGGGCTCCGAGGTTTTTCGCCTTGCAGGGCGAAAAAATCCCCGTTCATTCGGCGCACTTGGAGATCTTGAATAGGCTCTAAACAGGAGGCGCGCCATGGACATAGAAGTGGACCCCAGGGTGGTCTGGGGGCTTATCCAGGGAAACCCAAGGTTTGCAGACCCCTTTGGGGAGCCTGCCGGATACGCCATTGTGGAGGCGGAGGAGGGGAGCAATCCCGGCCCGCTGCTGGCGCTGTACCGGGACAAGCTGGGGTACGCCGCGGCCAACGCCAATGCCCTGATACAGGGGGCCTTCCGGCCGGAGTTTCTTGCCTTTTCCGGGGTGGACCGAAGGGCGGTTTCTTCCCCGGAGGAGATGTGCCGCCGTCTTGTTTTCGATTCCTTTGTCCTGAACGCCAGGGATGCCAGTGTTGGTAGCTGTCTCACCAACGAAGCCTTTCTCTTTGGTCACTTTATCGAGTGCTGGTGGGACTGCGATTGGCGGCTGAGCTTTTGGCGTATCTGCTGACAGAAGGAATCCGGAAGGAGGAGAGGCTGTGAGCGTCTTTTTTTATGGCTGTATCACCCTGGATGGCTACCTGGCGGACAAAAATCATCGCCTGGATTGGCTCCACCGCACAGGCGGCGTGGAGGAGACCGGCTACGAGGATTTTTACCGCCGGATGGATATCACCCTGATGGGTCGCAGGACCTTCCAGGAGATTCAGGGGCTGGGGGACCCGGCGGCGGTCTATCCGACGACGGAAAACTATGTCTTTACCCACCGGCCCCTTTCCTGTCCGGGGTTTCAGACGGCCTGCGGCGACGTGGTCGTCTTTGTGCAGGGAATACCCCCGGAGAAAAATATTTGGATCATCGGTGGAAACACCTTGCTGGCTCCTCTGCTGGAGGCGGGACTGGTGGAACACCTTATTATCCAGGTGGCTCCGGTGCTGCTGGGGGAGGGCGTCCCTCTCTTTACCCAAAGGGAAGGGGAGCGGCGGTTCTGCCTGGAGCAGGTGAAGAAGTACGGCCCCTTTGCGGAGCTGGTTTACAGCAGGGAGGGGGCGCTTCCCTATAGATAAACAGGATATCTACCAATATTTGGAGGAGCGGGGCCTTTGGTTTGAGGTCACCAAGCACCAGCCGGTGCAAATAGCACCCGCCCCCCTTTGGATGAAAACGGCGGACCTTATTGCCCTCCTGCGGAAGCATGGCAGCACGGTCCGGGTGTTCCCGATTTAAGGGGAGGACGACAGGAGTAAAGAACTTGAGTACCTTTGGAGAGCTTTTTGGTTCCTTTGGGGAACTGCCCCCGGCGGTGGCCGCCGCCCCGGTGGAAAACATCGCCCTTTCGGAAAATAAGGAGAAGATGACGGTAAGCCTCGCCCCTGCCATCCTTTTGGACAGGGGTGCGCTTTCTGCTGTCCAGCGGCAGCTCCGCATCGCCTGCCTTTTGGAGGATTTTTCCATCACCTGCCACTATACGCCGGAGCAGCTCACCGGGGAGTGCTTGGGGAACCTGACCGGGGAGCTGATGGCCTCCGGGGTGCCCATCAACGGCTTCTTTGTGGGGGCTTCGGCCCTCTATGACCGGCAGCAGCAGGTCTTTTCCATCGCCCTGTGCAATGGGGGAGGGGAGTTTTTGCGGGAGCAGCAGATTGGGGAGCGGATTGCCAATCTCCTCTACCGGGATTTTGGCCTGCGCCCGGAGGTGGTCTTCACCGGGGAGGTGGGGAAGGTTGCCTCCCCCCTGGAGGAGGACTGTGGTCCGAAGCGCCTCGCCCCGCCGCCGGCAGGAGGAACGCCCCCTTGGGAGAGCTCCTCCAAGAGCAGCGCCCCCAGAAGGGCCAGGGAAGGGGGGGAGAAGGCCGCCCGCCGCAGCTATAAGGGGGAATTTGACCCGAAGCTCCCCTTTGTCCCTGGCACCGTCCAGGTGGTGATGGGCAAGGAGATCCGCACCTCCCCGGTGGAAATTGTGGGGGTGAGCGCCGAGACGGGCAAGACCGTCCTGTGGGGGGATATCTTCGATATCGCCTCGCGGGAGATTCGGGATGGCACCAAGTCCATCCTCACCATCAGCATCACCGATTACACCAGCTCCATCGATTTGAAGCTCTTTGTGGAGAAGGAGAAGAAAACCGCCCTCCTGGAGGAGCTGAAGCCGGGAGTAACCATCCTGGCCCAGGGGGAGGTGGCCTACAACAAATTTGACCGGGATATTACCATGAGCCCGGTGGCTATCAGCACCGTCCAAAGGAAGACGGTCACCGATGAGGAGCCGGAAAAGCGGGTGGAGCTCCACTGCCACACCACCATGTCCGCCATGGATGGCATGACCCCGGCGGCGGAGCTGGTAAAGCGCGCGGCTGCCTGGGGCCACAAGGCCATCGCCATCACCGACCACGGGGTGGTCCAGGCCTTCCCGGAGGCTATGGCTGCCGCCGAAAAGATTCGGAAAAACAATCCGGACTTCAAGGTCATTTACGGGGTAGAGGGATACTTTGTGGACGACATGATTCCCGCGGTGGAGGGCCCCTGCGAGGAGCCCATCGGCGGGGAATATATCGTCTTTGACCTGGAGACCACGGGCCTTTCCAGCGCCAACGACCGCATCACTGAAATCGGTGCGGTCCGGGTGAAGGGCGGGGAGGTTCTGGAGCACTTTGATACCTTTGTGAACCCACAGACCCGCATTCCCCCGGAGATTGTCCGCCTCACCGGCATCACCGACGAGATGGTGCAGGATGCCCCCCTGGAGGGGGAGGCGCTGGAGCGGTTCTTTGCCTTCTGCGGGGATTGCCGTATTTTGGTGGCCCACAACGCCTCCTTTGATATGGGCTTTCTGCGCAGCGCCATGCACCGCCTGGGGATGGAGCGGCCGCTTACCAGCATTGATACCCTTATTATGGCCAGGGCCCTCTATCCGGAGCTGAAAAAGCACAAGCTGAACCTTTTGGCGGAGCACCTGGGGGTGGAGCAGAAGAACCACCACCGGGCGGACGACGACGCCCTGGTGCTGGGGGGCATCTTCCTGCGGATGCTGGAAAAGCTCCAGGCCGAAAAGGGCACCAAAACGGTGTGGGAGATTAACACCTCCCTTTCTACCGAAGGCAACGTCAAAAGCCGCCCCTACCATATCATCCTTCTGGTAAAGAACGATACCGGCCTGAAAAACCTGTACCGTTTGGTTTCCTATGCCCATCTGGACCATTTCTTCCAAAAGCCCCGCATCCCCAAAAGCAAGCTGGAAAAATACCGAGAGGGCCTCATCATCGGCTCCGCCTGCGAGGCAGGGCAGCTGTTCCGGGCCATTGTGGAGGGGAAGAGCTGGCGGGAGCTTTGCGCCATCGCGGAGTTTTACGATTTCCTGGAGGTGCAGCCTTTGGGGAACAACGAGTTCATGATTCGGGAGGGAATCGCAAAGAGCCAGGAGGACCTGGAAAACTTTAACCGCACCGTCCTGAAGCTGGGGGAGCGCCTGCATAAGCCGGTGGTGGCTACCGGGGACGTCCACTTTATGGAGCAGAAGGACGCCCGGTTCCGGGAAATCCTCATGGCGGGACAGGGCTTCAAGGATGCGGAGATGCAGGCCCCCCTCTATCTGCGTACCACCAGGGAGATGCTGGAGGAGTTCCGCTACCTGGATGAGGAGACGGCCCGGAAAATCGTCATCGAAAATCCCGGCCGCATCGCCGATATGGTGGATTACATCCACCCCATCCCAAACGGCACCTTTACCCCCACCATCCCCGGCGCGGAGGAGGACCTTATCCGCATCACCCACGAAAGGGCCTATTCCATCTATGGGAATCCCCTGCCGGAGATTGTGGAAAAGCGGCTGGACCGGGAGCTTTCCTCCATCACAAAGCACGGTTTCTCGGTGCTGTATATGATTGCCCAAAAGCTGGTGCAGCGCTCGGTGGAGTGCGGCTATTCGGTGGGCTCCCGCGGCTCGGTGGGCTCCTCCTTTGTGGCGATTATGGCCGGTATCTCGGAGGTAAACCCCCTGCCGCCCCACTATGTCTGCCCCCAGTGCAAGCACAGCGAGTTTATCACCGATGGCAGCGTGGGCTCCGGCTTTGACCTGCCGGCAAAAAACTGCCCGGATTGCGGCGCCCTGATGAAGCAGGACGGCCACGAGATTCCCTTCGAGACCTTCCTTGGCTTCGATGGGGACAAGGCCCCGGATATCGACCTGAACTTCTCCGGGGAGTATCAGTCCCGCTCCCACACCTTCACCGAGGAGCTGTTTGGCAAGGACCATGTCTTCAAGGCCGGCACCATCTCCACAGTGGCGGAAAAGACCGCCTTCGGCTATGTGAAGCACTACTTGGAGGACAAGGGCCTGGTGGTCACCGCCGCCGAGGAAAAGCGGCTGGTGAAGGGCTGCACTGGCGTTAAGCGCACCACCGGCCAGCATCCCGGCGGCATGGTGGTGGTGCCCAGCCACCACGAGGTGTACGACTTCTGCCCGGTGCAGCATCCAGCGGATAAAAAAGAGGGGGACATTATCACCACCCATTTCGACTTCCACTCCCTCCACGATACTATCCTGAAGCTGGACGAGCTGGGCCACGACGCCCCCACCCTCTTTAAGTATCTGGAGGACTACACCGGGGTGAAGATTGACGACATCCCCATGAGCGACCCCAAGGTCTATAGCCTTTTTACCTCCTCCCAGGAGCTGGGCATCGACCTCACCGATATCCGGTGCGAAACCGGCACCCTGGCCCTGCCGGAGATGGGCACCAACTTCGTCCGGGGGATGCTGATGGACGCCCGGCCCCAGAATTTTTCCGACCTTCTCCAAATCTCCGGCCTTTCCCACGGCACCGATGTCTGGCTGGGCAACGCCAAGGACCTCATCGCCGCCGGCACCTGCACCATCTCCAACGTCATCGGTACCCGCGATAGCATCATGACGACCCTTTATATCCGGTATAAGATGGAACCCAAGCTGGCCTTTAAAATCATGGAAATTACCCGAAAGGGAAAGGCCCCCGCCCTCCTCACCGAGGAGATGAAGCAGGATATGCGGGAGCATGGGGTGCCGGAGTGGTATATTGATAGCTGCCTTAAAATCAAGTACATGTTCCCCAAGGCCCACGCCGCCGCCTATGTCATCTCCGCCATCCGCCTGGGGTGGTACAAGGTCTATTGGCCCAAGGAGTTTTATGCGGTTATCTTCACCATTCGGGGGGAGGATTTCGACGCCCTGGCGGCCATGAAGGGCCAAGGGTTTGTGAAAACCCGCATTGACGCCCTCGCCGCAAAGGGCACCGAGCGCACCGCCAAGGAGGACAGCCAGCTGGAAATGTATCAAATCGTCTACGAGATGCTGGGACGGGGGATTCAGCTGCTGCCGGTGGACCTATACCACTCCCACGCCACCATGTATCTAATCGAAGAGGGGAAGATTCGCCTGCCCTTCACCAGCCTCAAGGGGCTGGGGGTGGCTGCTGCCCAGGGCCTTGCCGAGGCGGGGAAGGAGGGACCGTATCTTTCGGTGGACGAGATATCCACCCGCTCCGGGGCCACCAAGGCGGTGATTGAAACCCTGCGGGAGGCGGGCTCCCTGGAGGGCCTCCAGGAGCACAGCCAGATGTCCCTGTTTGGATAACCGCTCAAATTTCGCCGGTTTTTGGAAAAGGCTTTTTCCCAGAAAAGGGGAAGAGGCGGCACGCCGGGAGATTTTTATAGACCCCCAAAGCCCCTTTGGGCAGCTTTCCCGGTGTAAAAGAAAATCTTTATGGAGAAGGGGAAAAACCCCATTGACAAAGCGGGCGGAATCTGATAAGATAGTACAGTCGCTTGGAGTTACAGGATTCCGGCAGGCTGTGCGGGTGTAGTTCAATGGTAGAATTCCAGCCTTCCAAGCTGGTTACGTGGGTTCGATTCCCATCACCCGCTCCATTCTTCCATTGCAGCGACAGCGGACACGCGCTAGTAGCTCAGCTGGATAGAGCAACTGCCTTCTAAGCAGTAGGCCGGGGGTTCGAGTCCCTCCTAGCGCACCAGGGTATGGTGGGTATAGCGCAGTTGGTTAGCGCGCCAGATTGTGGCTCTGGAGGCCGAGAGTTCGAATCTCTCTATCCACCCCAAATTGAAAAAGACAGGATCAGGTGATAAAGAACAGGTTCTTTTGGCCTGGTCCTTCTTTTTTGTTTTTATTGGGCCGTAGCCAAGTGGTAAGGCACGGGTCTTTGACTCCCGCATCCCGCAGGTCCGAATCCTGCCGGCCCAGCCAACTAACCCAAACACTTTAGATGCCATGTGGATAAACCCGCATGGCATCAAGTGTTTGTGGACTTTTCAGGGGTCAAAAATCAGCTGGTCAAACGATAGATGCAAAAGAGGGTTTGAGACCAACCGGCAGGATTTGGACCCCACAATTTCCCCGTTTTGGGCAGTTTTGAGCCTGTGCCCTTTTTGAACCAGGTAAGGGCCTACAAAAAAGGCACTGCCATTCCCGCAAAAAGATAGACGAAAATAAAGGCCCCGTTTTGTTGGTTACCTACAGCCAACAAACTGGTGCCCTTTTTGATCTCCCGCCAGCTGAAAAAGGGCACCAGGCCCGGATGCCCTCACAAACCATATCCAGCGCCCAGCCGTTCTTCCCTTTTGGGAAAAGCAGCTGGGCCTTTTTTGTTTCCCAATCAAAAAGGGCACAGCCCCCAAAACCAAATTATCAGTCCCCTCAAGCGCCGATGTTTTGCGAAAGCAGAATGCCGGCGCTTTTTGCATTTTAAGAAAAAACAGAAAAAGGAGCGAAGAAGATGATCATCGAAGTGACCCCAAAGACCACGACCACCCGCTGGCGGGACATCCCCATCCCCAGCCGCTGCAAAAACTGCCCCTATCCCCATGTGGGCTTCACCTGCCGGGACCGGGATGGCGGCTGCCTGCGGACCGATGTGGAGCGGCTCAGTGAAAAGCACCGGATCAGAGCGGAAAAAGGCGGTGTTTCCTGTTGATATTGGTGGTTCCCTTTTGAGAAGAAAACCGGTATCGTGTTGGAAGAAAGGAGTGAGAAAATGGATCAGATCAAAGCAACTCTCTACAGCAAAACCGACCCGGCCCTGGGCAGCGTTACCATCCAGTTCCCCATCCACCGGAAGGAATACGACCGGGTGCTGGAGCAGCTGAAGCCCCTGGGCATTGGCAGCCCCCTTGACCAGGACTGCCAGATCGAAACGCTGGACAGCCACTACCCCATCCTGAAACGGCTGGAGGAAACGCTGGTCAACCTGGATGAGTTGGACTACCTGGCCAAACGGCTGGATAACATTGATGAAAAGGCTACAACATTCCAGGGGGCGGCAGCAGCGGAAGGGATCACGAGCATCCAGGACTTCATCAACCTGACCTTTTGCTATAAACAGGTCTCAGTTGTGCGGGACTTCCGGGACCTGGAGAACATTGGGAGAGATCACATCATTACGACCCAAGGCCGCGGATCATCTGATGAAGAATGGGCAGCGATAGACTTCCACGCGGTAGCTATGGACCTGTTGCAAAACGGAGATGGCAAGATCACCCCTTATGGCGTGGTCTACAGCAACGGGATGAAGCTGCATCCCCTCTACACCGGTGGCCCCTTCCCCGCCTACGGCTGCGGGGAGCCGCTGGTGGTGGCCTTTAAGCCCCAGGAGGGCAGCGAAGAAAACTTCCTGTTCCTCCCTATGGCCGAAAGCAGGCTGTGCCGGGAATTGGAACGAAGCGGCGTCATCGACCCCAAAAACTTCGAACTCTGCTATATCGACCAGGCCCCTATGGAAGAGATCGCATCCTCCCTCTCTCTGGAGAAGGAGGATATTTTCATGCTCAACCGGCTGGCGGCGGCGTTGGAGGACATCCCCCCGGCAGAGATGGAAAAGCTGAAAGCCGCCATCTACCTCACCGAGCCGGACACCTCGGAAAAATTCCTTGCCCTGATGAAAAAGGTGGAACAGCTGGATGATGCCTTGCGGCCCCTGTCCACAGGACCATCCACCCTCCGCCTGTATATGCCCCTCACAGCGGAGTTTACCGAGGATGGATACGACTACGAGGAGCCGGAGCATCTGGAAGGACGTGAACTATATCAATACGAGGAGCAGATCGCAAAAGCCCTGGAGGGCTACCGGATGCCGGAGGAGGCGGAACGAGGCATCATGCACTGGTATCATGAGGAGGACAGTGTCGACGAGAAGGTCCGGTCGGTGGTGTTCCGCCTGGAGGAACGGGACTTCCAGCTATGGGGGGTGGCGGAATGCCAGCTGCTGAGGGGCCTTACCACCAAGGAGATGGACACCCTGAAACAGTACATCACCGGGCAGGCGTCGGATGGCTGGGGGGAAGGGTTTGAGCAGCGGGATATTGGAGTAGATGAGGGTGTCCTCAATGTCCACCTGTGGAACAGCGGTGACTGGAGCCTTCAAACCGAGGCGGAGCGGTTCACCCAACAGCAAAAAATGGGAGGTATGTAACAATGAAAAGACCAAGTATCATCGCCGTCGTTGAAAATGGGGAAACACGGTGCGGCCTGACGGAAGAGATCACCGGGTTGGGTAGCCTTCCGTATCGCCTGACACGGTCCTGCCCGGAAAGGTGGGAAAAGCCACAGAATGTGTTTCAGTCTATGGAAGAGGTCCTGACAGAGGTCAGCCTTGAACAGTATCAGGCGTATTTGGATCACCCGGAAGAAGCAGACGATCACAACGCCATGATCGAGATCGACGTGGACCATGACGTGATACGGATCGATGAGGATACAGGCATGGAGCGGGAATACCACGAGTACCCTCTTGGCCAGTTTGTCAGTAAGGCTTGGACGCTGAGGGAAAGGCGCAGGGACTGTGGAAACGACTGGTTTGCAAGTTACAAGGTCTATCTTGCGATGAAACCGATCGAGATCAGCAGGCAGGAATACAATATGAGGGGGATGGACCTTGGACAACGTCTTTGACTTGTATGTGGTGAATAGAGACCAGCCCTTCCGGACGGCGATGCTGACCCTTCCCGCCAGCATCTACGAGATGGTGGACATAGCAGAGCAGGTCGGCTTGGAGAAGGTGGAGGAACTGTACTTTGAGGTCGAGGAGAGGTACAGAGGAGAATGCCTGGTGAATGCTCTGGGAAGGGATATCACCATCCCGAAACTGAATATCCTTGCCTGGAAGGTAGCGGAGATGGATGAGGAACAGGAGGCTATCCTGGAGGGGCTGATCAAAATGGAGCAGAAAAAACAGGATGTTCCCTGGCTTCCCTATCCCAAACTCCTCCAGCTGGCCGAAAATACCGCCTGCTGCCACAGGGTGCCCCAGGCCCGGAACGACAGCCAGCTGGGCCAGTTCTACGCCGAAAACGGCTTTGTGGAAGGGGTGGACGACCTGCCGGACAGGCTGTTCGAGTTGCTGGACTTCGAGAAGATCGGGCGGGATGCGCGGCTGGCGGAGGGCGGGGTCTTTACAGCGGACAGCGGGTATGTGGTGCGGCACCAGGAGTTGAAGGAGTTGGAAAAGCTGCCGGACCTGATCATCCGCAGGCCGTACTACACGATGCTGCTGGAACTTAGCCTGGTGGAATACGAAAACGGCCCGGTGTTCCAGCTGGAACTGCCCACCACCCAGGAGCATATCAAGGCTCTGGCGGAAAAGTTTCCTCTGGATGAGCACATCGTCCGATGCACCGATTGCGCCATCCCCTTCTTCCGTGATTGCGTAGGAGAAAAGGAAATGACGCTGTGGGACCTGAACGAATTCGCCCAGATGATGGACTTTGCCCTGGAACGAGGAGAGATCGCCAAGTATAAGGCCCTTATCCTGGCTACAGGCTGCCTGGACGTGGCCCAGGCGGCGGAACTGGGGAGGCAGCAGTCAATGGAGGAATATCAGTTTCAGGCGAACCAAGGTAAAAATGGCCCGATAGCCTGTGCCTCCAGTTGGCTGAAGAAGAAGCTGGGGGAAGACGCAGCCCTGATACCGAACCAGGGGCTGGAAAAACTTGGCCACAGCCTGATGGAGCAGGGAATTATCGCAGATACCGAATACGGTCTCATTCAAAGGACAGATGGCCAGCCCATCTACTGCTTTTATCTGGAGCCGGAACAAGGCTGCACGATGTCGATGTAAAACAGAAGAAGAAAACGCCGAAGCGCCGTTTTTCCCGAAAGGCCGGGAGAAGCGGCGCTTTTTTTGTTGCCAGAAAGAGGTGATCGTGATTGAAACCCTTTATCCCCTGGGTGGGAGGGAAAACGGCCCTGCGGCCCGTTTTATACCAGCTGTTCCCCGCCCGTCTGAAGCGGTATGTGGAGGTGTTCGGCGGGAGCGGGGCCCTCCTCTTTGGCCGGGAACCGCAAAAGGGGGTGGCGGAGGTCTACAACGACTACAACAGCGACCTGGTGGATCTGTTCACCTGCGTTCGGGACCGTCCCCTGGCCCTTATGGATGAACTGGGCTACCTCCCCCTCAACAGCCGGGAGGAGTTTGAGGCCCTGCGGCGGTTCCTCCGGCAGAAGGAGCCGGATGCCCCTTATCTTCGGGAGGAACTGGAGTTGTGCCAGAAGCGGTTCCCGCCCCCGGAGGCGGAGGAGTTGACCCAGGTCCTCCTGGACCGGGCCAGCCTATGGGATGTGAAACGGGCGGCGGCCTATTACAAGGTCATCCGGTACAGCTACGGGGCAGGGGGCGGTTCTTTTGGAGGGCAGGCGCCCGATATCCGCCGGACCATCGGGCAGATATGGGCCTGTTCCAGGCGGTTGGGGGATGTGGTCATCGAAAATCTCAGCTACGAGACCATCATCCCCCGGTATGACGGGCCGGGGACCCTCCTTTACCTGGACCCGCCCTATTACCAGGCGGAGTGCTACGATGTGCCCTTCTGTTTGCTGGACCATATGCGGCTGCACAGCCTTGTTTGTGGCTGTCGGAACGCCTTTGTCGCTCTGTCCTACAACGATCACCCGGTCATCCGGGAATTGTACCAGGGCTTTTGGCAGTTTACCACCAGCCGACCCAACCCCCTGCGGAATCGCAGCGGCGGCGGGCGATACGAGGAACTTATCATCACAAACTACGACCCGGAGGTCTGGTCACGGCCCCCGCAGCTGAGTCTGTTTCAAGGCCCGGAGAAGGGACCGGGAGAACAATATCATCCAATACAGAAGGGAGAAAACAATGCGGAACTACGGAAATGGCGTGGAAAACAGGTGCGGAGGCGGCTCCAGAAAAGCCTCTGGCGGTGACTCCACAGGGCTCATCCTCATCATCGGGATGAAGATGGGCACGGAGGAAAGGGACACAGCGGCAGAACTGGGGCTCCCCCTGGAGGGGATGGAAAAGGGCCTGTATCTCCCGGCAGAGATGCTGGAGGATGCAGGCTTTTCTCATGTCACCAGGCTGGACGATCTGGCCTGCACCATCGAGGAGGGGCGCATCCTTATCGAAGCCCCAGATGAGGAAGATGACGCCGAGGTATGGGATGCCCTGCGGGAGGAGTTGCCGGAGGGCGTCTGCGCCCTGCTGGAGGACCTGGGGGCTGACCCTACAGAGGTGTGGGACATTTTGGAGAAGGAAGGATGGTCTGAGTGTTGAAGGATGTGTACCGTCTCATCGACGCCAAAGGGCGGGTGTACCTGCCCAAAGAACTGCGGGACGCTCTGGGGCTTGAGCCTGGGGGCTTTGTGAAGCTGGCGGCGGATGGCTGCGACCTGCGGGTGAAAAAGGTCCACCTCATCGAGATGGGGGACCTGTCCCCGGAGGCCATCGAGGCGTATGTCAAAGCGGCCACTGCCGCCATGTCCCAGGAGAAGCAGATCGAGATGGCCGCCCTGCTGCTGGAGCGGGCCAGGAAGGAGTGTATTTAAGATGAAGAAGAAAGTCGGCATGACGTTGGCCGCCCTGCTGGCGGCTGCGGTGGTGCTGTCCGTCACCGCCCACGGGGCGGAGCCGCCCCAGGCGGTCATTGGCAGCGGGGATGGCGGGACCGCCATCTCTATCACCGACATCACCCCCAGGGAGGGGGAAAACAAGGAGGACAGCGAGAATGACACGAAAAACTACACCGTCAGCAGCCACTACCCGGTATCGGTCCAGACCGCAGAGGAGGGCGGCGTCCAACTGCTGGTCAAGACCTTCCTTGTGCCGGAGGACACAGCGCCCACGGAACTCATCGAGAAAGACCTGACCCGTCGGGGTGTCGCCTATGAGGTCACCGACATCCTCCGCCAGGAGCAGCCAGGAGAAACTGAGAAGAAAACTGTCTCCCAGACCATGACCTTGGAATCGGAAACGGACAAAATGGAGGATATTCTGCCTTTGTTGAAGTCCACTATGGACTACCGGGCAGATGGTTTTTCCGGGACATTGACCTTGGACCGGGATTCCATTCAGGTGAAGGAAACGGGAACCTCCAATTATAGCTACCAGCTGAAGGAGACCAAGGAATACACCGGCCTGGACCGCAACGACCCCTACTACATCCCTAAGACTACCGAGAAAAACGGCGTTACCCTCAAACTGGCGGATGTGAAGTGGACCCCCATGGCCAGCGGAGCGGAAAACAGCGAGGTCCCCTCTTTGTTCCAGGCCACGACTCTTTACACTGGGACCGCCTGGGGGAGCAAGGCGGACGGATATACCGTGACCGCCGAGTACACCGGAGAGGTCAGCCGGATGATTGCGGGAAAAGTGCTGTACAGCATCGTGTATGAGGAGGTCCTGCCGGAGGAACAGCCCTTTCCCTGGGGGACGACAGGGCTGGTGATCCTGGCAGTGGGGATCGCAGCCAGCGCAGGTGTGGGGCTCTTCTATCTGGTCCTGTTCCGCGAAAAGCGGAAAGCCGGAAAGGCCCTCGGCGATCCCTACGCAGATCGCCCCAAGCTGCACCGCCCGGAGATGCTCCGGGCCATGGACAGAGGATGGGAGGATGACCGAGGATGAAAAAGAAAATGAAGGATATTTGGTATCGCCGCAGCGGATGGCTTCTCCTGCTGGGTATTCCTTTGGCGGTGGTGGTCATCGGCCTTGCCATCGGGCAGGCCGCCCCCAATAAAACCCCGCACCGCACCGAGGCAGCCCCGCCCGCTGAAAGTGATGTTACCTTTGATATGGAGGTCAACCAGACGTACACCGCCGAGGATGGTGTAGTGGTCATCCCTGCCAGCGAGCAGCCGGGGAAGTCCCAGGCGAAACCGGTGGAACACCTTCCCAATCCGGACCAGGCTTGGGAGGACTACGCCTCCCTCTCCACCCAGGGCTACACCCTGCCGGAGGATGCTGTCTTGCCGGATGGCTCTATGGGGCTCCTCACCATCCCCAAGCTGGACCTGTCCGCCCCGGTCTACGAAACCGGGGCGGGCGGCGAAATTGAGAGCATGACCAAGGGGGTGGCTCATTTTGCTATTACATCCGCCTGGGAGGGCAACATCGGGCTGTGTTCCCACAATGTCGCTCCCGCCGGGGCGATGGCTTACTTCCGGGACCTCCACCAGCTGGCGGAGGGTGATATTGTCCAGTATAAGACCGCTTTGGGGGAACGGGGGTACAAGGTCAACGAGGTGAAGGAGATCACGGAAGATGACTGGTCCTTCCTTGGCCGCACAGACGACAACCGGCTCACCCTCATCACCTGCATTACCGGCAAGCCCAATATGCGTCTTATGGTACAGGCTTTGGAGGGTTGATTTGTTGAGTTTGGATATAGCTTTCCATCCCTGTCTGTGGTATGCTTTTGAGCAGGAGGGAAAAAGCTATGAAACAAAAAACAATAGCCATCCTGCTTACCATCGCCCTGCTGGCGGGCTGCAACACCCCGGCCCCTGCCGCTCCATCCGCCACCGACGAGCCGGACATGGAGGCCATCATCCAGCAATCGGTGGACGAGGCAGTGCAGGAAAAGGTGAAGGAGTACGAGAAGGAGCAGAAGAAAAAGGACGAGGAGATCGCCAAGCTGAAAGAGCAGCTGGAGGACCTCACCGCCCAGTCAGAGCCCCCCCCGAAGGAAAACTCTTCTGCCCCTGCCGAGAGCACCTCGTCCCAGGCCCCTGCATCCAGCCAACCGGCAGCTCCGGCGGCTTCCTCCCAGGCGGAGGTTCCCCCGCAGCCAGAGCCAGAACCGCCCCCGCAATCAGCACCTGCACCCACCAAGCAGCCAGCGAAAACCAAGCCGGTAAATGAGGGGACCATCTTTGAGGGATACGAGGTAAAGGTCAGCGACTGGACCACACCGGCGGTTTCCTCCGGCGGAAGAGACTGGCCGATCTCCACTTGGTACTTCTGGGGACCGGGAGAAACCGTGCTGGGAAGCATTTCCGGCAGCGTAATGGATAAGATCAGCAGAAAATACGCCGCATCCACAAATTATGACCCCGATATCGACTGGTCCACTTGGTATGCAGACGCTTTTAACGAGTATCGAAATATTGCAGGTGGTGGAAACACATCTTCAGGTAGCACTGCTTCAGAAGAACCAGGTGAAGATGAAAGTAGCCAGCAGGCAGGTGCCTTTCTGGAGGATGATGCTTTAGAGGTCGTCCGCCTGGTCAACGAGGAAAGAGAAAAACAAGGGCTGGAACCTTTGGATGTGGATGAAAATCTCATGGAATTAGCCCGAATTCGGGCAGAGGAATTGGAGGGAAAATTTAGCCACGAGCGCCCAGATGGCACACATGCTGCACAGGTTTTTAGCGGAGGAGAGAATATTGCTGGGGATTATACTTCACCCTCTGCGGTAATGGAGGCGTGGATGGGTTCAGAAGGGCATCGAGCCAATATCTTAAGGGAGAGGTTCCATTATATCGGAGTAGGCTGCTACCAAGACACAAATGGCGACCTCTATTGGGTACAGTTATTTTCACCACGAAAAACATGATACGATCTCCGCTTAGCTAAAGAGCCCGAAAGGGCTCTTTTTTGCGCCTCTTCACAAAACGAGGTGGCTATTTTAGAAAGGATATGACAACAAAATGAGAAAAGCTACAACACATTTGCTTAGCTTGTTGCTGTGCATAATGATGCTGGTGACAATGCTGCCAGTATCCGCCTTTGCGATGGAACAAGAGAACGACCAGCAGTTTATGGACAGTGGAGTACCCCCGCAGTTAGAAGATACTCCCAAGCACTGGCTCCAACAGTACCAGGAGGCGATGTTAGCCCGGCTTTCCTCCGGTTCTTCTGAAATGAAAAAAGCAAGGGCAGCATCTAATACCCCCAGCCTTACAATGATCTACTGGGCCGAGGGAGAGGAAAACCGTTTAACTTTTGCTAATGGGGCCTACTTTGGCGGCCCTATGCCCCGGATCACCCTAAATGGCAAAGTAGCATTTTGCGGTGAGTGGAACGGCAAAAGCCCGGATGGCGAATATATTCAAACAGGGATCGGAAACAATCCCACCATCAAACAAATTTTGGCTAACTATGACAATAGTGGCAAGAGCAATTCGGATTATGCCGCAGCCCAGGCCGGTATCTGGGCAGCACTTATGAACACTACAGTCAGTTCCTGGGGTGACTGCCCTGGCAAGAATTCTGCAGATGAGGTCTTGCATGGAGATTGCGACTATAGCGATCTTAAATACGACTATCTTGAGTGGGGTGGTGGGACACAGAATCTTATCACCTATAATACAGAACCGGCTCCCCCTCTCGATCCGGACAAATATCCAGAGGACAAATACCACATCGAAGTAACCACCGACACCCAAACCGAAACCGAGGTCCGTAACAAAAAGACCTACTCCTACAGCGACGCCCTGGGACAGCTAACCATCCGCAAGCACGACCAGGATGAAAAGAGCCTGGACGGGGCTTTATTCGATATTGATGTAGCGTTTACGGATGGCACCCACACCACCGTCCAGGGCTGGGAAGTAGACAACGGCGCGCGGCTCTTTACTTGGACCCACCCCAAAGACAACCACGATCCGGCCACCGTCACGGTGCAAGAGGTCCAGGCCCCCAGGGGCTACCTTATGGATCCCCGGCCTCAGACCGCCGTGGTGGCCCCCACCTACACCCGCGTCACCCACGTGGAGACCTGGACAGTAACGATCGTGACTGAAACCACCAGCAGTACCGTCATCGACATTGAGACCGGCGAGGTGGTGGCAGAATCCTCCTCTTCCTCCAGTGCCGAAACCAACAGCGACCCCCAGGTGGAGGAGTTCACGGACTTCATCGAGGGAGACCGTGAGACCACCATGACCTTCGTTAATCAGGCTATGCCCTGCTCCCTCACCATCTACAAGCACGAGACTGGCAACAAGGGCGTTGCCCTGGAGGGGGCGACCTTCCGTGTCCGCTATGCCGACCCCAACATCTCCGCACAGACCTGGACAGAGACTACCGACGCCAATGGCGAGATCTACATCGCCTTGCCCTATGCAGGGTCCCTTATCGTGGAGGAATTATCCGCCCCGGAGGGATACGTTATGACCTCCAAGACCACCTATGATGTGACGGTGGCCAAGGGGGAGCAGAAAATCTTGGACATCCCCAACGATAAAAAGACCCAGCTGGTCGTGCTGAAAAAGGACGCACAGACCGGCCAGCTGCTGGCGGGGGCCACCATCAAGGCCACCCTCCTGCGCTCCAATACCCCGCCCTTTGAGGCCGGGCAGTCCTTTACAGCGACCACCGGGACGGATGGGCGGGCGGTGTTCACCAACCTCATCCCCGGTGAGTATCGAATCGAGGAAACCGCCCCGCCCCAGTATTACCAGGGGACCGATAAGGTCCACACTGTGAACATCCCGGAGGGCAACAGCGAGACCATTACCGTGGAATTCCGCAACGAGCCTTGGAGTGGTTTAACGGTTAAAAAGGTGGACGCCACCGATGGCCACGGCCTGCAAAACGCTGTGTTCAAGCTGTATGAGGGTAGTGCCGCTGAAACGACCAAATTTTTAGGGGATTTCCAGACCAACGAGAATGGTGTTGTCGTAGTACAGAAGCTGGAGAGCGGAAAATACTATACCATCGTTGAGGCCCAGCCGCCCCATGGGTACTTTTTGGACGCTGAGCACAGCACCCAGACCGTCCTTATTAAGCCTGAAGCCCTGGATGGCAACCTGACCGTGGTTTTCCGCAATCTGCCTAAACCCAAATTGCTTATTGAGAAACAGGATGTAGACACCGGCATCCGCCTGCCGGGCGCTACCTTCCGGGTGGCCCGCCGGGGCAGCAGTGAGTATGTGGACGTGACCACTGGCGCGGATGGGACCGTGCTGTTGGAGGACCTGGAGCAAGATTGGTACGAGGTTCACGAACTTCGCAGCCCCACTGGCTACACGCTGGATGATACCCACTACGACATCGAATTGCTTCCCGGCAAGACCTCTAAGCTGACCGTGACAAATTCTCGGAAACCCGGTCTCCTTCTCACAAAACTTGACGAGGATACTGGGGAGCGACTTGCGGGGGCTGTTTTCCGTATCACCCACAAAAATAGTGGAGAATCGGTAGATGTGACTACTGGCACCAACGGTACTGTCCTGGTGGACACCCTGGAGCCAGGATGGTATGAAGTTTATGAACTTCGAGCCCCCACCGGCTACACCACCGATGATACCCATTACGACATTGAACTCACCCCTGGCAAAACAACTGAATGGACGGTGAAAAACCGCAAACGGCCCACCCTTACCATCGAGAAGAACGACAGCATGACCCTCCAGCCGCTGGAGGGCGTTGTTTTTGAGGTCTCCATCAAGGATGGCAAGTCCCTGGGACAGTTTTCCACCAACGCAGAAGGAAAAATCGTCTTGGAGGACGCTGACCCCAACCAGATCTATCTGGTCAAGGAGGTTCGGGCTTTACCCGGCTATCTGGCAGATGATACTATCCATGAATTCACGCTGAAAGAAGCCGAAAACGGCGTTATCAAACTGACTAACACCCCGGAACATCCCCTTATCATCAGCAAAAAGGACGCCATCACCGGGGAGCCTATCCCGGACACTGTTTTCATGGTCGCCCATTCGGACGGGCGTCTGGTTGGTGAGTACCGCACCGGCAGCAACGGCATGGCCACTGTCACCGGCAAGGATGTAGTCCCCGGCTGGTATCTCATTAAGGAGGTCAAGGCCAACCCTGGCTACATCGCCAGCAGTGAAACCAAGATGGTGGAGTTGAAGCTATCTGCCCCTGCTATCGTGGAGTTTCTGAACAAGCCCCGCACTGGCCTTCAGATTCGCAAGGTGGATGACATGACCGGCCAGCCTCTGGCTGGTGTGCAGTTTAAGGTCACTGAAATCTCCGGGGCGATTATCGGCACCTTTACCACCGACGCTGACGGTATCATCAACATCCCGGACCGTGAGGAAAGCTGGGTGCAGGTGACGGAGGTCAAGAGCCTGGATGGCTACAAGCCCGACCCCGCCCCTCGGAATGTGGAGTTGAAATCTGGTAAGCTAAATGTGGTGGAGTACCGCAACCAGCCTTATCCGGTCCTCAAAGTGGTTAAGCTGGATACCGAGACCCGCCAGCCCCTGGAAGGGGTAAAGGTCAAGGTGTTCAATAGGCTGCACCGGGAAGTGGGGACCTACACCACCAACCGGCTGGGGCAGATCCTTCTTTCCGGCGTGGATGGTGGTGAGACGCTGTATGTCCAGGAGGTGGAAGCCCTTCCTGGGTACGAGTTGGACGAGACGGTCCACGAGGTCACTCTGGCCTGGGGGCAGACCAGCACTGTCGAAATGCTCAACAAACAAAAAGCTACCCTCCGCCTCAAAAAGGTGGATGCCGAAACCAAGGCTCCTATCTATGGGGTAGTATTTAATTTGTACGATGCCAAAAACAACCTCCTTGGGGAGTACGTCACTGACCAGAACGGCGTCATCGAGTTCCCCCGTGAGCTGCCCGCTGGGAAGTACAAGCTGAAGGAGGTCCAGGCAGCCGGATATGTGGTGGACCCCACCATTCGTACTGTGGAGGTAAAGTCTGGAGAAACCACAGAGATCACCATTGAAAACCGCCCCATGCGCGGGTATATCCAGATCGTGAAAAAGGCAGCGGACGATAACCCCATCACCAAGGATAAGGCTGGGGCACTGCTGGAAGGGGCTGTTTTCGAGGTCTACAACGAGAAGTTGGAGGTAGTTGCTACCATCACTACCAACTATAAGGGAGTTGCCACCACCAAGGCGCTCCCCCTGGGGACCTATGCCATCAAAGAAGTCACCGCCCCGGAGCATTACCTTCTGGATGGCAAAGTCTTCTACGCTACCCTCAAGGTTCACGATGACCTGGTGCGATTCGAGGTTCTCAACAAGAGTGAGGATGTGAGCGTGTCCGTCGAGAAGCGCGGTAACCAGGAGGTGCTGGCTGGGGACATCATGTCCTACGATCTCAGCAACATCCGCAACGATTCCAATGTGGCGCTGGAGGAATTCTACCTCCATGACCAGTTGCCCACCGATGCTGTCCGCCTGGGAAAGATCGTCACCGGCACCTGGTCCGAACGGCTGACCTACGACATCACCTACCGCACCAACAAGAAGGACAGCTACCGGACCCTGGCCTCTGGGCTTTCCAGCAAGACCAGCCACACCCTGGACTGCGGGCGGGAGGCCCTGGGCCTCGCCGCCGGGGAGTATGTCACCGACATCCGGTTTAACTTCGGGACTGTTCAGCCGGGATTCCATGAGGAGCAGAAACCTACCATCTATGTGACCACCCTGGCAAACCTCCAGAGCGGCTATCGCATCATCAACCGGGCGGATGTGGGCGGCAGGACCGGCGACGAGTGGGTCACCGCCAAGGACACCTGGATCACCGTGGTTTGGGGTCAGCCCAAAGGCAAGCTGCCCAATACCGGTATCTAACTCAGAAGAAAAAAAGGACACGAGCCGAG
>OFHO01000294.1_pt1 | contig 48707 bp, 37 predicted proteins | sample 1521531 | NCBI WGS metagenome assembly OFHO01 (sample SAMEA3504124, study PRJEB24116) | mouse gut metagenome | biome: mouse gut; feature: mouse-associated habitat; material: faeces | place: Denmark | collected 2011
AAAGCAGCTGGGGACTCACCGGCATAGCCGGTGGTTTATTTTTACTGTGACACAAAAAAATGATGCTTTCCGGGAAAAGCATCATTTTTTCCTTGTGGCATCACTTTTTTACGATTCCTGATTTTCCTGATAAACACTGGGATTCACGCCCATAACGCTCTTGAAGTTGCGCCGGAAGGTGAGCTGGTTCGTGTAACCGCACATGACGCCCACCTCCGTCAGGGAGAGCTGTTTATCCCTGAGCAGTTCCGCCGCTTTCCTGATCCGTTTTGTCTGCACATACTGCAGGTATGTGACTCCGAACCGTTCCTTGCACAGAAGGCTCAGGTATTTATTACTCACGTTAAACCGGTCCGTGAGACTCTGCATGGATAAATCCGCATCACAGTAATGGGAGTCAATATATTCCGCAATATCCTCTTCCAGCCTGGTGTCATCCTGCCTTCCCTGATCCCGCAGCGCATCCATCACCGAAAGCAGCGCCGCATCATAGTAATCAAAAATGTCCTGCAGGGTGGCAAGTCCCTCAAATTTTTTAATGTTCAGATGCACCGTGTTCAGTTCCGTGATCTCCCGCAATGTCTTGATGACCGTCAGATGAAATTCATCCACCAAGGCCCTGTACATTTCCGGAGAACCCGCGATATCCAGGTTTGTCTTGTAAATGTCAAACAGCAGTTTGTGTATTTCCACCATATCCTGCTTCAGCAGGCAGTGTTTCAGCTTCTCCCGGAAATTCACCGGGAAATAATAATGGTTCGTCTTTCCTCCCATGTCTTCCAGGAAATACACGGTCCCCCTGCCATCCGTCAAAATACCGTCCAGCGCCCTGAACGCTCCCCCGCAGGCCTCTTTCAGTTCCCCGATGTCATCCCGCAGCACATCCACTCCCATGGTCACATGGCAGTAATCCTTCTCTGCCGCCGTACTCACATACTTATGAATCTGGTAAAACAGATCGTCCCCTCTCTGTTCCGTCTCAAAATTGGTAATCAGAAATACATTGTAACTATCTCTGAAATAATAAACAATATGTATCTCATCCGTGGAAAACATTTCCGTAATGGTGTGGAACAGTTCCTCCGTCTTCCGTCGGTATTCTTCTTCCTTCAGGCAGGGCTTGCCGTCAAAGGCGAAATTGACCACCGAAACAATATAATACGGCTTAATCAAATCCAGATAATTTTCGTCCAGAAATATATTCACGCTCTCCTTTGCCAGGTTTCCCGCGATCATGGAATGCAGCATGCCCGTTCTGGCATAAGGGGTTATGGTCAGCATTTTTTCCCGGTATTCGTTCTTCTCCCCGATGAGATCCTGGATTCCCCGGATAATTTTTTCCATTTCATCCGAACAGCTGTCCTGACCGGAAGATACCATTTGCTCCAGATGGTCTATGGGCATGTAATACCGCCTGCTCACCGCATAGGCCAGCGCCAGAAAGACCGCCGAAATCACCACGATGCCCAGCAGGGTGAAATAAAAATAGCGGTTTACCTCAGCCCCCATGTTTTCCGGCACATAAATTTCATAAAACAGTCCCGGCATCAGGTCCGATTCCCTGACGCACACTTCCCCTTCCATTTCCCCCTGGCAGAATATATCCTCCTCCAGATACCGGATCCGGGCACTGTACCCCTCCTCCAGAACATCCTTCAGGTCGTTGCCCAGGCGCTTCAGGTCAAACATGATGCACATGGTGCCGATGTCGCTTCCGTTCTGATAGGAATAGGCGTCGCAGTACAATAGGTACTCCGTGTTAAAGGAATACCGCTTCGTTCCGTCAATCTGAAACGCATTTCCCACTGTGTCCACCAGCACATAAGGCAGGCTTTCCCCCAGCGGCACATAGCTGTCCGTCAGGGCGATGACCCCTCCGCCGGAGTACGCCTTATTGCTGCCATCCACAAAAAGCACAATCTGGTAAATGGAGCGGTTGCCCGTTATCAGCGCGCTCTTCATCTCGCTCTGTATGGAAAAAAGCGCGTAAGAATCCAGCTGTTCCCCGGTTCTCTCACTGATATAGAGCTGCTTCATTGTGGTGGAATAGCTGAGATTCTGAACAATATTCTGCGCAGTGGCAATCCGCTGCTCCATGGTATTGCCAACCGCATCCAGCTGGATTTCACTGATCCGTTTTTCCTGAATTTCATTGATCTGGTTATTTTCGTAAAACAGAAAGCTGATACAGAGAATCATGTACGAAGCAATCACCAGAATATATGTGAAAAACAACCTTAAGAATAGTTTACTTTGAAACATGGACATTTCTCCTGCCGTCTGTCTGACGGCGGCAACACATCATTCCCCCAGTTTCATGGCAATCACGGCGCCCACCGCCAGGGCAGCCACTCCCGTCACCACGCTCAGAACCGTCACTGCGGGGAATGTCCCCATGAGGAGTATGGCAACCGGCGAGGAGACGATCAGGCCGATGATAGCCCAGTAGGCATAGAGGGGAAATTTCTCAAAGACAATCTCCACCAGCTTGGCGACCCCGAAAATACCCGCCACTACCCCGATGCCGAAAGGAATCAGGATTCCGCAGCCCTTCAGAAGCCCCTGTACATTGAATGCCGCCAGATCGGAAAAGAATTCCTTCACGGTGTTCAGCACCGGATAATAGAAACCCATCAGCATCAGCACCATGGAACCGCTGACCCCGGGAATCACCATGGTTGCGGAGGTAATTACGCCCACGCCCAGCAGTATCAGTACATTCCAGATACTGAAAGACAGGTCTGCCGCCCGCTCTTCCGTCTCCCCCATCAGCGCCATGCCCACCACCAGCGCGAAAAACAGAATACACGCCGCTATATGGCCCGCCTTGATGCTCTTTCCTTTCACGTTTTTCCAGATCGCAGGAAGGCCGCCCAGGATCAGACCGATAAACAGCAGATTGGTCTGGATGGGAAAATTTTCAAAAAGAAACACAAGCCCGAAGGAACTTCCGGCAATTGCCGCCACCATGCCCACCGCAATGGGGAGCAGAAACAGCACACTCTTCTTAAACTCACTGAACAAATGCGTGATGCAGTGAATCAGCTTGTCATAAATACCCATGGCCACCATCATGGTGCCTCCGCTGACTCCCGGGACAATATTCGCAATGCCGATGACAACACCCTTTAAAAAACTTTTGATCATATTAATTCTCCATTCTGTTTATTGCTGCGGGGACTTTGATTTCCGGTAACCCTTCAGACAGCCTCCCCGCCAGGTCAGCCTCTGCACCCATTTCCAGGCATAGGCCCGGGCTGTCTGACCCTATTATGGTTTAGCATATCTTCCGGTTTTTGTCCACATATTTCTTCAGAAAATCCAGCAGCCTCTCCATCTGCTCCTCCGTTCCGATGGTGATGCGCAGATAATTCGATATCCTGGGCTTATTCCAGTAGCGCACATAGATATCCGCTTCCCTGAGAGCCCGGAAAATTCTCTCTGCCGGGATGTGCCCATGGGTTGCGAATATAAAGTTGGCACTGGAATCGGGAAAGGAAAATCCCAGCTTCTTCAGTTCCCCCTTCACCCGCTCCCTGGTGGCAACGATTCTGGCCGTGGTCTCCTTAAAATAGGCATCGTCCCTGACAGCTTCCGCACCCAGAATCTGGGCCGGCAGATTCATGGTATAAGAATTGAAAGAAAATTTCACATCCTGTAAATACCGGATCATTTTCTCACTGCCGATACAGAATCCAATCCGCATTCCCGCCATGGCCCGGGACTTGGAAAAGGTCTGGACCACCAGCAGATTGTCGTATTTTTTCAAAAGCGGCAGGGCGGAGACGCCCCCAAAATCCACATAAGCCTCATCCACAATCACCACCACGTCACGGTTGGCGGCCACGATCTCTTCCACCGTCCCCAAATCCTCCAGAAGTCCCGTGGGTGCATTGGGATTCGGGAACACCACGCCTCCGTTGGGCTGTCTGTAATCCCGGGGACAAATATGCCAGTTTTCATCCAGCGCGCAGGTCTTGTAAGGAATTCCGTGTAATTGGGCCCACACATCATAGAAAGAATAAGTCACATCCGGAAACAGTACCGGAAGCGGGCCGTTAAAAAAAGTCATGAAGGCCATGGAGAGAACATCATCCGATCCCACCCCCACAAACACCTGCTCCGGTTTCACATGGTAATATTCTGCCAGAACCTTTGTCAGCACCCCGGTGTCCGGATCCGGATAGAGACGCAGCTGCCGGTAATCCAGCCCGGCAGCCGCCCTTTCCACCCCGGGCGCCGGAGGATACGGGCATTCGTTTGTGTTCAATTTGACCATATCTGCCTTATTGGGCTGCTCTCCCGCCGTATAAGGCACCACTGTCCGCACATTCTCTTCCCAGCTCATATATTCTGTCACCTTTCCGCCTGCCGTCTTTGCGCCCTCATCTTCCGTATGCCTTCCTGCCGGGGCACTCCGTACAGGCCTGCTTCTATCCTCTGTCTGTCCCCATAACCTCCGTCTGGCAATTCTGCAGCTCCTGCCGGTAAATGTCCGCCTGCTCCGGACATCCCAGCCTTTCATAACAGCGGATCAGCCCTTCCAGGCTCTCCGCACCCCCTGCCCGGAGATTCAGGATGGGCTGTGTCTCGTATACCGCATTGTAATACCACACCGCGGCCTCCTCCCAGTCCTCCCTCTCCTCGTAAAAGAGGCCCATCTCACAGCAGATCTCCGAGCAGGCCTCCTGGGCTATGACCTTGCACGCATATTTAAAAAAGGAAATCACATCCCCCTCCAGCCTTGCCGCCCTTGCCACCACGCAGCAGGCCTGGGCCATCTCCTCACCGTCCCGTTCATTGTCCGCTGCCGACTGCGCAAAAATAGCGGCCGCCCCGGCAAAATCCTCCCTGTCCCCCGCCATCATCAGCTCCCTGGCGTACATACCGTGAAGCCTTTTGGACAGGCGGTATCCCTTTTCCCAGGACTTGCGGAAATTCTCCAAATCACGCTTGGCATGGCTGCCCTGGGGCATGTGGGTAATTACCACGTCGCTGTCATACACTTCCGGTTCCAGACGCACCATCTCGTGAATGGGCGCCTCCCAGACGAAATCCCGTTTTCTTTTGAAAAGTTTTGGACGGTACTCCTCGTCAAAATTATACACTGTGCCGAAGCAAAGCTGGTTGGCATACTTCATCTGCACAATCTCAATCCCGGGATCCAGACACATCTTCAGCGCCCGGAACCGCTCTCTGTTCTCCGGGGACAGGACTTCATCCGCATCCGCAGAATATATATATTCCTGAGTGGCTTTGGAAAACACAAAATTTCTGGCGGCACTGAAGTCATCTGTCCAGGGAAAATCGTACACATGCTCCGTGTAGCGCGCCGCAATCTCCTTTGTGGCATCCGTGGAACCGGTGTCCGCAATAATGATCTCGTCCACCAAGTCCGCCACCGTATTCAGGCATCTTTCCAATATCTTCTCTTCGTTTTTTACAATCATACAAAGGGAGATTGTAATCATACCGGCCCCCCATCTTCTGTGCGGGGGCATACGGCTCCCCCTTCCGGCATGAATACCATGCCCACAGCAAAAATCCTATTTGTTTATCATACCAAAAACAAGCCGCCCGCACAACCTCTATTCCGAAAATTCTTTCCGGCCGGTTCCTTTTTGCTTTCATGTACTTTTTTACCCATTTGGCAGAAGACTATTTCATATACTTATCTTCAGGCCCCTTTCGCTACACAAAACACAAACTATTATGGAAAGAGTACTGACGAAAAAGATTTAACCAAAATCCCTTTTTCCGGTTGAGATTCCGGAATAATCATGCTATACTGTATTTAGTCCGTGTTCAGGGCAGGAAACGGCCAGACGGCCGGTGACAATACATTTTCAAACTATATCACAGGGAGGTTTTCAGCTATGTTCATTATTTTAGGAGGCGGATTACTGATTATCATTGTGGCGGTAATTATATCGGTAATCTCCAGCGTGGTTTCAGCGGTAGCCGCAGATTCTGATATAGACTCCTGATTCCGGAAAGTGCATCAAAGACACCGTACCGGAACCGGAAAAAGGACGACAGCGCCACTGCTGTCGTCCCCTGACTGTTTTTGGTACCCGCCGGCGTACAACATCCGCCCGCATTTTCCCATTTCATGCTTTTCTTTCCGATCCGTAAGAATATCACCCCGCCGCTGATGTCCGCGGCGTTTTTATATCATTTCCATTTCCAGATGCAGCACACTGCAGGGAGGAACGGTAAATCTGAGCTTATTCTCCCCCGCAGCAAGGCCGGTAAAAGGTTTCTCCCGCACCGCGTCAGGTTCCTCAAAGGTATTATGCGCCCTCATATCCCCCGTCAGTATCGTACCCTCCGCCGACTTCACCCTGCCGTCCGCGAAAATGCACTCCACATCCTCCGCACTGTCCAGGGAAAGATTGGTCAGGGTCATGTGAATCCTGCCGTCCCCGGATCGGGAGACCGATTCCGTCAGGCCGGGAACTTTGTATTCCCCTGTTCCCACTTCCCGGGTTTCCACGGAGGACTCCAGCAGTTCTGCCCCCTGATGATGGCGATACAGATGGAACACATGCCATGTGGGCGTTTTCAGCATCTTCTCCCCTTCCGTCAGAATCACGGCCTGCAGCACGTTTACCATCTGGGCAATATTGGCCATTTTCACCCTGTCACAGTGTTTATTGAACAAATTCAGGTTGATGCCTGCCACAAGGGCGTCCCTCATGGAGTTCTGCTGGTACAGGAAACCGGGATTCGTGCCAGGCTCCACATCATACCAGGTCCCCCACTCGTCAATGATCATGCCGATCTTCTTTCCGGGATCAAACCGGTCCATTATGGCGCCGTGCCTTCTGATCAGCTCCTCCATTTTCAAAGTCGCCTTCAGGGTGCAGTAATACTCTTCCCGGTCAAAATCCAGGGCCGACACCTTCTGCCGCCCGCTGATGCGGGGCGTGGTATAATAATGCAGGGACAGACCGTCCATATAGCCATGCCCGTGGTCGAAGGTGGTCTCCAGCACTTTTTCCGTCCAGTCATAATCCTCTCCGTTGGCGCCGCAGGCAATTTTGCGCACCGGCCTCTCCGAATCGTAATTACGTATATAAGTCTGGTATCTGCGGTACAGATCGCCGTAATACTGCGGCCTCATATTGCCGCCGCAGCCCCAGTTCTCATTTCCCACCCCGAAATAATCCACTGTCCAGGGTTCCTCATGTCCGTTCTCCCCGCGCAGGTCGGCCATGGGGGATACTCCCCTGAAAGTCATGTATTCCACCCATTCGCTCATCTCCCGCACGGTGCCGCTTCCCACATTGCCGTTCACATAAGTCTTGCAGCCAAGCTGGCGGCACAGTTCCATAAACTCATGGGTGCCGAAGCTGTTGTCCTCCACCACGCCGCCCCAGTGAGTGTTGATCATTTTTTTCCGGCTGCTCTTGGGGCCGATTCCATCCTTCCAGTGATACTCGTCCGCAAAGCATCCCCCGGGCCATCGCAGCACCGGCACCCGGATTTCCTTCAGCGCTTCCACCACATCCCTGCGCATACCGTTCACATTGGGGATATCCGAATCTTCCCCCACATAGATTCCCTCATAAATACACCTTCCCAGATGCTCTGAAAAATGTCCCTGCAGTTCAGGGTTGATACGTCCTTTTTTTACATTGGGATTCACATATATTCTGGCCATAATTTTCTGTCTATCCTTTCCGCCGGACAAACCTCCGGCATCATTCCTCTGTACGGGCCTGTGCAGTCAAGTAGGGGAATGTCCTTCTCCACTGCCCGCCGCGCCGGTCACCTGCCAGCCTTTGCTGACATTCTTCCTGCGGGTGACCGTGTGCATGTTGCGTCAGCAACAGTTTTCCATATGCGCCCCTATACCATCGAGCAGGGAAGATTCAGCTTTCGCTGCTGATTTCCTTACGCGCCCCTGCGCATAGAAAAATGTCCGGAACTGTCCGCAAAATCTGTCTTTTCCGGCAGTCCCGGACATGGTTTACCGGGTATGGCTCCCTATATTTTTACGCAAAGGGATTTTCCGTGGGATACAGCACACCCTTTGGCTGATTGTAATTCAAATCCTCCACGGGAACGCCTATGTACTTAAACACTTCATACAATGCTTTTCCGAAATGTCCGAAGGCCACTGCCCCATGGTGAGGATAGTTCTTCTCGATCAGCACATGCCGATAGAAACGTCCCATCTCCGGAATGGCGAACACGCCGATACCGCCGAAGGATCTGGTGGCCACCGGCAGCACCTCTCCCTGTGCTATGTAGGCGCGAAGCCGATTGTCCGCCGTGGACTGCAGGCGGTAGAATGTGATGTCCCCGGGGATGATATCTCCCTCCAGGGTACCCTGGGTCACTTCCTCGGGAAGATTCCGCGCCATGATCATCTGATATTTCATGCTGCAGGCAGAAAGCTTTTTCGTATTGGTATTCCCGCAGTGGAATCCCATGAAAGTGTCATTGTGGGTGTAGGAATACCTGCCCTGGATGGACTCCCCATACATGTCTTCCGGCACGGTATTGTTGATATCCAGCAATGTGACAATGTCCTCGCTGACACAGGTGCCGATAAACTCGCTTAAGCAGCCGTAAATATCCACTTCACAGGATACCGGAATTCCCATACCGGTGAGACGGCTGTTCACATAGCAGGGCACAAAGCCGAACTGTGTCTGGAATGCGGGCCAGCACTTTCCGGCGATGGCCACATATTTGCGGTATCCCTTATGGGCTTCCACCCAGTCCAGAAGGGTCAGTTCATATTGTGCCAGCCTGGGCAGAATCTCGGGCTTTTTGTTGCCGGCGCCCAGCTCCTCCTCCATCTCTTTTACCTTGGCGGGAATTCTTTCATCCCCTTCATGTTTTTGAAAAGCTTCAAAGAGATCCAGCTCGGAGTTCTCCTCGATTTCCACACCCAGATTATACAGCTGCTTTATGGGCGCGTTGCAGGCAAGGAAATTCAGCGGCCTGGGGCCGAAAGAAATGATCTTCAGGCTGCTTAAACCCACAATCGCCCTGGCAATGGGAATGAATTCGTGGATGCGGTCCGCACATTCGGCTGCCGTTCCCACCGGGTTCTCGGGAATATAAGCCTTCACATTGCGCAGTTTCAGATTGTAGCTTGCGTTCAGCATACCGCAGTAGGCATCCCCGCGGCCGCCCACCAGATCATTCTGGCTCTCCTCCGCAGCCGCAATATACATGGCCGGTCCTTCAAAATGCTTTGCCAGAAGTGTCTCGGAAATCTCGGGTCCGAAATTTCCAAGATAAACGCAGAGCGCATTGCAGCCGTTGGCCCGGATGTCTTCCAGGGCCTGCACCATGTGAATCTCACTCTCCACAATACACACGGGACACTCATAGATGGCATCCGTGCCGTATTTTGCCGTGTAAGCCGCAACCAGGGCCTTTCTTCTGTTCACGGACAGACTCTCCGGAAAACAGTCCCTGCTCACGGCCACGATACCGATTTTTACCTGTGGTAAATTGTTCATTTTATTCTCCTCCTGACTTGAAAATAAGTTCTTTTTTCTCTTCTTTCCGTTTTTTATTATAGCTTTTTTCCCTGTGCTTTTCCATACTTTTTCACAAAAAAACCAGTTCCGGGCAGCCCCTCAGCCGGGACCGGCGCCTTTATGCGGCATTCACGCCAGAACTGCCGCATAAATCCCGCCCAGTTCCCGCAGCCCTTCCGCCACAAGGGAAGCCATCTTCACGGCCCCCTCATGGTGAAGATGCGTGTTGTCCCGCATATCCTCCCGGTAATTCTCATAAGTTCCGGCCGGAAAATACATAAACCATTTCCGGCTCTCCTTCTCCCCCGCCTGCTCATACAGAATACGGCTCTTCTCCGTCAGGTCCACCACAGGAATATTTTCCCTTTTTCCCAGGGCCAGCACCGCGGCCGGATACTCCCCGTGGGTGTTTTTAATCCTGCCATCCTCCCCAAACTGTCTGCGGGAAAGAGGCGTCACCAGAACCGGATGTGCCCCTTTTCTTCTGGCGGCATCCACATATTTCATCAAATATTCCTGATAAGTGGAATCAGGCTCCGTGTGCCTTTCCGCATCCGGCTTCTCGTCGTTGTGCCCGAACTGGATCAACAGAAAATCGCCTGCCTCCATGATCTCCTCCGCGGGGGCAAATCTTCCATCATGATAAAAGCTCCTGGAACTGGCCCCGTTTTTTGCAAAATCCAGCACAATATATCCCTCTGTGCAGTATCTGCCGAATTCCTGCCCGATACCCGTCTGGGGATATGTGTCCGCATGATTGAACGCCACGGTGGAATCCCCCACCCAGATCAATTTTTTCATCCAAACCTCCATACAGTGCCCGGTCCGCGGCGCAAAACCCGGAAAAGGCATGCCGCGTTTCTTTCCTTTTGCGCTGCCTTACGCAAAATTTGCACTGTTTCACGCAAAATTGTCTCCCAGTACACTTTCTTTCGTGTACCGTCCGGCCTCTTCCTCGCTCAGCATATGGGACCAGCTGACCCGGTTTCCCCCGGCGCCCGGGCCGGAATTTTGGTATTCCGCATAATAAGCCGTCTGATGCGCCCCTTCCTTGGACCAGTCGTCCCATCCTTCCGGCCGGATATGGGCTCCCAGCCAGGAATCCAGAATCACCACTTTTGCATATTCCCTCCAGGGTCGCCCCAGATACACGCTTCCCTCCGGGCCTTCCCCGGTAAAGCGGCAGTGTGAGAAGACATAACCGTATTCCTGGCCCTCCGGGGAGGAGCCGGCCGTCACAAACCCGGGCCGCGCCAGGGATTCCAAAACACAGTTTTCAAAATACGCCGTGGCGCTTCCGAAAATAAAATCAACGGTTCCGCAGATATAACAGTTCCTATAATACTGCCTGCCGTTTATGCGGGGCGCAAACTCCTTTGGTCCCCGGAATCCGCCCGGCTCCACCTCCTTCGGAGGCAGCGGTCCTGTGAAAAGGGTGTCCTGGGCGCCCAGCAGCCTGCAGTCACTCACCACAATCCCCTCCCCCTCCGCGTACAGGGCAACGGCCTGTCCTGCCCCTTCCCTGGGGCCTGCGGCATTTTCTATGGTAAGGTTTTTCAGCTGTACCCCCGCCGCATCCACAAACAGCGTATAACTTCGGAATGTCCCCCTTTTTTCCCCATCCGGCAAAATGTCATTGGCGCAGTCGTCATAAGTCAGGACCGTGCTGGCGGCATCCTCGCCCTCCAGAACCAGTCCCTCCTGCTTTATCTCCAGTTTCTCATGATAAACACCCGGAAAAATATGGATTGTGACGCCCCGCTCCCCATGCTCTTCCGCATATTTCAATGCTTCCCCGATAGCTTTAAACTGTCCTTCTTTTCCCACTGTCAGCCTCATACCCGGCTCCTTTCTTCTTTCCATGCCCGCACGCCGCTTTTTGGCAATCCCATGCTTATTTCTACTTTAAAAACAATTCCTTTCTTTCTACTTTAAAAACAATTTCTTTCTTTGTCAATTGAAATAATTCCAGTTTTTTGACAATTGGCAGCAAAATGCGCGCCCGCACAGCATTCCCGGTTTCCTTCCCCTGCGCCGGAGACATCATTCCTGCCACGGGATTTTGCATAAAAAATGTATATTTTATGATTTTATGCATTTTCTGCAAATTTTTTTCTGTTTTTCCCGGGAATCCATTGACAATTTATACATGAAGTGCTAGAGTATGTCTGCATATGCGGACACAACAATATGATTTAGGGAGGATTTATTTTATGAAAAAACTGACAGCTTTGCTGCTGGCTTCCCTCATGGTATTGTCCATGACAGCCTGCGGCAGCACACCTGCAGACAGCGAAAACCCGGACTCAGGTTCCGAAGCATCCGAAAGTACCGGCACGGAAAACGCTTCCGGGGACGCCGGTACAGAAAGCGCTTCCGATGACGCCGGCACGGAAAATGCTTCCGGGGCAGAAGGATTCACCACCGCCGTGGAAGGCAAACTGATTATGGCCACCAACGCGGCTTTCCCGCCTTATGAGTATGTGGAAGGCGGCCAGGTAGCCGGTATCGATGCGGAAATTGCCACTGCCATCGCCCAAAAACTGGGCCTGGAACTGCAGATCGACGACATGGAGTTTGACTCCATCACCGGAACCATAGCCAGCGGCAAGGCCGATATCGGCATGGCAGGCATGACCATTACGCCTGACCGTCAGGAAGAAGTGGATTTTACCGTCAGCTACGCCACCGGCATTCAGGTAGTTATCGTAACCCAGGACAGTGCCATCACCAGTGTGGATGATCTGACCAAAGAAGGCGCCAGCCACGTGGTGGGCGTACAGCGCAATACCACAGGCGACGTTTTTGCCTCGGATGATATCGAAAAAAAAGGATTCGGCTCCGTAGACCGTTACAGCAAGGGCGCGGATGCCGTGCAGGCGCTGAAAACAGGAAAGGTGGACTGCGTCATCATCGACAACGAACCCGCGAAGGCTTTCGTGGCCGAGGTGGAAGGTCTGAAGATTCTGGAAACCGAATATGCGGTGGAAGATTACGCCGCAGCCATGAGCAAGAGCAATCCCGCCCTCTATGAGGCCGTGAACACCGCGCTGCAGGAGCTTATCGCGGACGGCACGGTTCAGGGAATTATCGATAAATACATCAACGCAGAAATCGAGTAGGAAAGATTCATCTTCCCCAACCCGCCGCGCAGGGTGCATGTTGCGTCAGCAACAAGGTTCCATATGCACCCCTGCGCATAAAAAATACTGGAAAAGCATAAGCATCTCCCGGGGAGATGCCTGCCAAACCGGAATGGAGACTCCGTATGAAACCATCCGCATCTCAAACCTGGCCCCTGGTGGCTCCGGACTGGATACAGGAAGGACCAGAATGGCTGAACAATATCGGCTATGATTTTTACAAAAGTTTTGTATTTGACGACCGTTACCAGATGTACATAAAAGGGCTGGGCAATACGCTGCTTCTGACCCTTCTGGCACTGCTCATCGGTGTGGCGCTGGGCGTGGTCATCTCCCTGGTCCGTGTATCCTGGGATAAAAACCACACGGAAATGCACGGCGTGCGAAAAGCCCTGCTGGGCTTTTTCAACGCCGTATCAAAAGTATACCTGACCGTGATCCGTGGTACGCCCATGGTGGTACAGCTGATGATCATGTACTTTGTCATCTTCGCCTCCAGCCGGAACAAGGTTATGGTGGGCGCCCTGTCCTTCGGCATCAATTCCGGCGCCTATGTGGCCGAGATCATCCGGGGCGGCATCATGTCCATAGACCAGGGACAGATGGAAGCGGGCCGGAGCCTGGGATTTGGCTATGTCTCCACCATGCGTTACATCATTCTGCCCCAGGCCTTCAAAACAGTGCTGCCCACGCTGGCAAACGAGTTCATTGTGCTGCTGAAGGAAACCGCGGTGGCAGGCTATGTGGGCCTCACCGACATCACCTATGCCGGGAATATCATCGGCGGCAACTGTTACGATTACCTGTTCCCGCTGCTGATGTCCGCACTGATTTACCTGATTCTGGTCATGTTCTTTACATTTCTGGTCGGAAGGCTGGAAAGGAGGCTGAGAAACAGTGAGCGCTGATTCCATCATCCAGGCAACAAATCTGGAGAAGCATTATAATGAAGGCGAGATCAAGGCTCTGGACGGTGTCACCGCTTCTATTAAACGCGGTGAGGTGGTAGTGGTTATCGGGCCTTCCGGCTCCGGAAAATCCACTTTTCTGCGCTGTCTGAACCTGCTGGAGCTTCCCACCGGTGGACAGATTCTGTTTGAGGGTATTGATATCACCGACAAAAAAGCCGATATCAATCTCCACCGGCAGAAAATGGGCATGGTATTCCAGCATTTTAATCTTTTCCCCCATATGACCATATTAAAAAATATGACCCTTGCCCCCATGAAGCTTTTGAAAAAGTCCCAGGCAGAGGCGGAAAAACAGGCCCTTGCCCTGCTGGAGCGGGTGGGTCTGGCTGACAGGGCCAATGCCTACCCCAGCCAGCTTTCCGGCGGCCAGAAGCAGAGAATCGCCATTGTCCGCGCCCTCTGTATGGATCCGGAGGTCATGCTTTTTGACGAACCCACTTCCGCCCTGGACCCGGAAATGGTAGGGGAGGTTCTGGAAGTCATGAAGGAACTGGCCCGGGAGGGAATGACCATGGTGGTGGTCACCCACGAAATGGGATTTGCCAGGGAAATGGCCGACCGCGTCATCTTTATGGCGGACGGGCGTATCGTGGAGGAAGGTTCCCCCCAGGAAATTTTTTCCTCTCCCAGCCAGCCCCGCACCCGGGATTTTCTGGCAAAAGTACTGTAATCAAAACCCCCATGCACCTGTTTTGCAGTTTCTGCCAGGCAGTCATGGGGGTTTTTCTATTTTATGCTTCGTCTGCTTCCGGCTTCCTCACAAAAGTACACCGTGCCTGGCCGGAATCCATCATTCAAATTCGCCGTACTGTTCTTCCAGAAGCGGAATACCGTATGCCCTGGGGGTGTCCCTGATGCGTTCCATATAACCCCGCAGCGCGCCCCTGCAGTGTTCCGGTCCGCCCTCCCGCATCACGGTCCACATGGGATCCGTATCGGACCGGGAAGTCTTCATCATCTTCTCCGTCCAGTCCAGGATCATTTTTGCCCCCTTTGCACACAAGTCAGGTCTCTCCTGCGCCAGATTGTGAAGCTCATGGGGATCTTCCTTTACATGGAACAGCATTTCCTCCGGCAGCAGATGATACCCGCCGTGAATGGTGCGGATATAGATATAATCATCAAAGCGCACACTTCTCTGGCACACATGGGCGCACTGGGTCAGCACCGCATAAGGTTTGGAACAGTCCGTTCCCTCTTTCAGCGCTTTGGCAAAAGAGACTCCGTCATAGCGGAAATGATCCCAGGATACCGTGGATGTTCCCAGCAGCTCCTGTACCGTGGGCGCCAGGTCCGTATTGTCATGGAATCCCTTTACCACTGCCCCTTTCCGCATCCCCGGCCAGCGGATAATCAGCGGAATCCGGCACACCGGGTCATCCGCCATCCCATGTTCCGCATAGACGCCGAATTCACCCAGGTCTTCCCCGTGGTCTGCCGTGATAATGATGGCCAGGTCCTCGTCATAGAGTCCGTTTTTCTTCAGCCAGCCGGTAATCTGCCCGATATTGTCGTCCGTGTAGCGGATGCCATCGTCATAGGAATTCAGGAAAGCCCTGGCCTCTGCCAGGTTTTTCAGGCTGCCCGGATGCTTGGGCCACTGGGCAAAATGATCATCATTCCACATATTGATCTCGTTTGCCCCATGGGGACCGATATGCAGCAGATGTTCCTGGAAAATTTCTTCCGTGATCCAGTCATCAGGCATTTCGGTTCCCGAAAAACTGCTCTCATAATCCGCGGGTGTCCGGTAAGGCGTATGCGGATCCCAGTAATGCACATGCATCATCCAGTTATCCTCTCTTCCGTTCTTCTCCAGCCATTCCAGCACCCTGGGCGTCACCATCTCCGCGGACTCCCCGCCCCTTCTGCCCACATTCACGCATTCGTTGAAGCCGGCGTTGAACCACCATGCACTGTGCCGCTCCGCAAAGGTGGAAAAGGACACCGTGTGCATCCCGGCCCTGCGGAACTGCATGAACAGGCCGTTTTCGGAAATCTGGTCCGTAAAGCTCCTGGTCCTGCCCTGAAGGCGCATGTCAGCCGCCGTTCCCCCATGTCCCACAACACCATTGTGAATCCCGTACTGTCCGCTGATCATGGACGCCCGGGAAGGAAGGCAGGGCGCATTGGGACAGTAATAGTCGTCAAACCGCACGCCTTCACCCGCAATTTCATCCATAACCGGCGTGGTATTTCTCTGGTACCCATAGCATCCCATGTGGTCCGCGCGCAGAGTATCAATATCAAACAAAATGACTCTCATTTTATAACCCCCATTCGTTGCCATCTGCGGCAATTTGTGATGTCTCCGCGGCTTCCTGCACAATCTGTCCGTTTCGCCCGGAAACTTTTTTCGTCTTTTGTGATTCTTTCCCCAAACCCCTTATGTGTCTCAGGAGACAAACAAGGGCTTGCATGCAGGATAAATCTCCTTAAATTTCCGATAGCGTTCTTCGTATTTGTCCACCAGTTCCGCTTCCGGTTCCACCGTCTCCACGATACGGACTACTTTTCCGGCGATTTCTTCCACGCTTTCATATGCGCCGCAGGCCACCGCTGCCAGCATGGCGCCGCCCATTGCCGGTCCTTCCTCGCTTTCCAGCACATCCACCTTCAGGTTCAGCACATTTGCGATAATCTTTTTCCACAGCGGACTCTTTGCGCCGCCGCCGCAGATTTTGGTGCGGGTAAGGCTGATGCCCAGGGATTTTGCCACTTCCAGGGAATCCCGCAGCGCAAAGGCCACCCCTTCCAGCACCGCCTGGGTCATGTCTGCCCTGGTGGTATCCATGCTCATGCCCAGAAAGACGGCCCGGGCGTCCGGATTGTTATGCGGGGAGCGTTCCCCCATCAGATAAGGCAGAAAATACACATGGTTTTCACCCAGTTTTCCTGTCAGCTGCTGCTGCGCCGCATAATCCTTTGTGCCGATGATCTCATCCATCCACCACTTATTACAGCTGGCGGCGCTGAGCATACAGCCCATGAGATGATAGCTGCCGTCCGCATGGGCAAAGGAATGCAGGGCATTGTACTTATCCACTCCGAAATTTCTGGAGGATATGAAAATCGTGCCGCTGGTGCCAAGGGAAATATTGCACATGTTGTCTCCCACCGTGCCTGTTCCCACTGCCGCCGCCGCATTGTCCCCCGCTCCTGCCGCCACCTTCACCGAGGCGGAAATTCCCAGTTCCTCTGCCACGGCGGGGAGAACGGTTCCCACCGCCTCATAACTCTCGTGGCATTTGGCCAGCTGTGACGGCGAAACCCCGCAGATGTCGCACATCTCCCGGGACCAGCGCCGGTTTTTCACATCGAACAGCAACATGCCGGACGCATCCGACACATCCGTGCAGTGCACACCCGTCAGCCTGTAGGCGATATAATCCTTGGGCAGCATAATTTTTGCAATCCGGGCAAAATTCTCGGGCTCATTTTCCTTCACCCAGAGCAGTTTCGGGGCAGTAAAACCTGCAAAGGCTATGTTTGCGGTATATTCCGACAGTTTCTCCCTGCCGATGACCGTATTGAGATATTCCGTCTCTTTGGCGGTTCTGCCATCATTCCAGAGAATGGCCGGACGGATCACATTGTCATCCTTATCCAGAATCACCAGTCCGTGCATCTGCCCGCCGAAGCTGATACCCGCCACCCGGCTCTTGTCCACCCCGCCGGTGAGCTCTCTGATTCCGGCCATGGTCTGCTCATACCAGTCCTCCGGCTTCTGCTCCGACCAGCCCGGATGCGGAAAATACAGAGGATATTCCCTCGATACAATATTTACGATCTTTCCTTCCCCGTCCATCAGCAGCAGTTTCACCGCTGATGTGCCCAGGTCAATGCCGATATAATACATGTTCTCTCCTGTTCCGCAATCCTCCGGTACCGCCCTGGCAAATTCCTTTCACACATCCCCTGCGCCCTGCGGGCTTATCCGTAACCCTTTTACAAATTCCAGAACCGCTGCGGCCCTGTACCGGAATTGCTGCTTTATTCCCGCGGGCAATGAGCCAGGCGGCCGTGCAGGCACGGCCAGTTGGCGAATGCCGCGAGGTTCAAATACCAAAGTGTCCTTTGGACGCTTTCTGCTCTGCAGCGTTGCAGGCTTGATACCCCGTTGCTTACAGCGGGGTATTTGATTCCTTCTCCCCGTCCCCGAGACAGAGATTTTTTCCCTTCAGCCCAAGGAAGCTCCCCTCTTCCAGGCCGCCCTCCGGATGACCCAGCAGCCACTTATTCACAGCCGTGAGCATGGCGTCTTCATCGGAAACGCCCATGCCGCATTTTGTCTCTGACACTTTTCTGTGATTCCCTTTCAGGGGATAATTGGTTCCCCTGGGCAGTACAATGGCAACCTGGAAGCCATCTTCTTCTGCCGCGTGGCAGGGCGCATAATGCAGGGTTGTGGCATAAATCTCCACGGCAGTTCCCGCAGGCACCAGAAATGCCTCCACCCGCGAAGTGTCATAAGTATGGTCTGCCTCCACATCCGTGAGCAGTCCCAGCATCAGTACCGCATCCGCTGCCGCCACATTGATCTCGGAATCCCGGTGATATTCCAGCGCGTTCAGCATGGTGTTATGTCCGTTGCAGTATCCGATCTGAATGGGCATCTCCCCGTAGATCACCCGGGAAAGTTCCTCCATCACCGGCAGCGCCTCCAGCTCCGGAACCGATGGCTCATATACCACATCCCCGGGAACCGGCGTATGCTTCAGCGCCTCCACCAGTGCCGTGAAATCCACATTCTCAATCACCCTGCCGTATTTTTGAAACGCAGGATCCGTCACCTTTAATACTTTCATTTTTTACCCCGTTTCTGCGCGGCCTTTTGCGCATATCAAGTTTGTGGATGCCGCGCAGACACAAACTTGGGATTGAAAATTTTCAATTTTCAATCTTTACCCCGTTTCTGCACAGCTTTTTGGATGGCAGAGTTTGCGGATGCTGTGCAGACACAAACTCCGGATGGGAAAATTCAGTTATCCGCTGCATTTCCCTTTGCGCTTTAGCGCTCCCTGGCCCTTTTCCAGGCCTGTGCGATAAGCCAGTGGCCTGCGGCTGTGGGGTGCACCCCGTCTAAAGTCCAGTGCTTTGGCGGAAACTTCTGCCCTGCCTCGTCAAACACCTGCTGCAGATCCACAAAGTCCAGCCCAAACTCTTCCGCCAGTTTCCTTGTAATGTCCCTGCGGATTTTGACCTCCCCGCAGAATTTGTCCCACTCCGGATCCGTAGCCGTCCCATGTGTCAGATACGCTCCCATGAGAATGACACGAGTGTCAGGAAGCGCCGTCTTTGTCTCCCGCAGCAGAATCCGGTACACTTCTTCAAAAAGTGCGGAGTCCACACCGTTGCGTCTCCCCAGCTCATGCCATACATCATTCACGCCGATGAGAATGGTCAGCACATCCGGCTCCAGATTCAGGCAGTCCTTCTTCCACCTGGCCAGCAAATCCACAATCCGGCTGCCGCTGATGCCGCAGTTCATCACCTCACAGTTTTCTTCTTCCGCCATAAGCTCGGCCTCCAGTATCCTGGGATAGCCGCATCCCATGGCATGGGGATCCTCATAATTGCCTCTCCCGCAATCCGTAATGGAATCCCCCTGAAATAAAAATTTCATGTCTTCTGCCCTTCCTTTCCGAATTCCCCTGGTAAAGCCCGCTGCCATCTTTTATTCTACACCATTCTCCCGGTTATTTCCACGAAAATTTTCTGCTTTTCTGTCCCACGCCGATATGCTATAATGATACTCCAGATAAAGAGATCCGGGATGGCATATAAAATGGTAAAAACAAATAAAGTTGACTTCGAGCATGGCTCCATCACAAAAAACATCTTACAGACTGCCCTGCCCATGCTGGCGGCCCAGCTGATCAGCCTTTTGTACAGCGTGGTGGACAGGATTTACATCGGAAGAATTGAAGGTTACGGTACACAGGCCCTGGGCGCAATCGGACTTTGCTTTCCGATTGTCATCCTCATCGGCGGCTTTACCAACATGTTCGGCCTCGGGGGCGCGCCTTTGTTCTCCATTGCGCTGGGAAAAAATGATACGGAAAAAGCCGGGCGCATTTTAAATACCGCGTTCCGGCTTGAAATCATAACCGGCGCGGTTCTCATGGTATTCTGCGAACTGTTTGCGCCCGGAATCTTATCGGTTTTCGGTGCATCCACGGACGAATTAACATTTTCCATCCCATATATCAGAATTTATCTCACCGGAACCATATTCACAATGGTTGCCACCGGCATGAATCCCTACATAAATGCCCAGGGATACGCTACCACCGGCATGAAATCCGTCCTGGTGGGGGCCGTCTCCAATATTATCCTGGACCCCATCTTTATTTTTACACTGGGTCTGGGGGTCAACGGAGCTGCCATTGCAACCGTGATCTCACAGTTTTTATCCATGCTGTTTGTTCTGTCCTTCCTTCTGGGGCCCGGAAACGAATTCCGGATTCTGTTTCGGAAGCCTTTTGCGTTTCCCCATGCACCGGAAATCATCAGCCTCGGAATGTCGCCCTTTGTGATGCAGTGTACCAATTCCATGGTGTCTGTGGCATGCAACAGCGTGCTGATGAAAACCGGCGGAACCATGTATGTGTCTGTGATGACCATTATTTCTTCGGTCAGGCAGATCCTGGACACACCGGTCCTGGCGCTTACGGAAGGGGCATCCCCCACCATTTCCTATAATTACGGTGCAGGAAAACCCCAAAAAGTGCGCAGGGCAATCCTTTTGATGTCGGTAACCGCCATAATATATACTTGTCTGATGTGGATATTTATTGAGAAATTTCCGCTGCTGCTGATCAGAATTTTCAGCGATGACAACGCATTGCAGCAGCTGGCGCTTGAACCGCTCCACCTATATTTTTTTGCCTTTGTCTTCCAGGCATTTCAATACTCCGGGCAAACCGTCTTCAAGGCCCTGAATAAAAAGAAGCAGGCAATCTTTTTTAGCTTATTCAGAAAAGTCATCATGGTTGTTCCGCTGACCTATCTGCTGCCCTATGTATTTCATATGGGAACGGACGGCGTCTTCATGGCGGAGCCGGTTTCCAATATTGTGGGCGGGCTGGCATGCTTTACAACCATGATGGTCACTGTGATTCCGGAACTGAAAAGGATGCTCAGGCCTTCTTCCTGATTTTCAGCAACAGCAGAATAATGCCTGTTCCCGTCAGGATGTGTCCGATTCCCGAAATGCCGGATATGGAGGCATCCAGCCCGGAACTCAGCTCCGTTCCCCACACCTGGGTCAGTCCCCTCACCAGAAACCCCAGTCCCGTGACATTCAGTCCCGCATGATAGACAAGCAGGATTTTTCCCGTCTTTTCATCGGAAAATTCCAGTCCCTTTTCCGCCAGCATCAGCAGCAGAAAGAAAACCATTCCCAGCAGGAAATAATGGGTATGCATCACGGAAAGATTTGTCTTGTCCGTAAAATGGCTGAACTTTGTATATTCCCTGTAAAACACGCCGAAGACCATGGCGATGACCGCATAGACCAGCGCGGCGTTGGCATAACGTTTTTTCATCTTATTTTTCTCCGTTTTCCGTCATGTACTCCGAATGCTTCTCCCCCGCTTCCCCGGGACCGGATTTCATCCCCGGAACCGGTTCAGGCAGGCATACAGTTCCTGGATTCTGGGCTTTGCCAGACCGCAGGGAATATAAGAGCCGCTAAAGGACTTCCAGCCTTCTTTTTCCCAGACCTTCCAGATCTCCTGTACGGTCTGGCGCACGGTCTTCCTGCCGTCCAGGACCTGTTCCAGCCCGAACCGCAGCAAATGTGCCAGCCCATTGACCTGTTCCGTGTCCAGAAGCTGCTCCAGATACCGCACATTCACTTCCTCCCTGTCCAGGGAAAAAGACTCCAGCCCATAGGACTTTGTCTTCATGTGCTCATGTCTGTTGTCCCGCTGTCCGCCGCGGTTTTCCCGTCCCCTGCCTTTGGGGGCCTGGCGGAATGCCGGAAGCACCCTGTCAAATTCCGGTATCGCAAAACCGGGCGCCTGCACTCTGGGCGCCGTATGTTCCCTGCACAGTGCTTTTACCCGGTCCGTGATATCCACCGGGCGATAGCAGTCCATCATCAGAATATGATCCGCGATATAGAAAAACGCGCCGGAACTTCCGGCCACCAGAATGGTGGAAATCCCCCCTTTTTCGTAAAGGTCTCCCGCCCTCTCCAGAAAAGGTGTGATGGGCTCCTTGTCCCGGATGATCACCTGCTGCATAAACTCGTCCCGCACCATGAAATTGGTGGCGGAAGTGTCCTCATCAATCAAAAACAGCCTGGTGCCCGCTTCCATTCCCTCCACCACGCCTGCCGCCTGGGAAGTGCTGCCGCTGGCGTCCTCCGTGGTAAACTTTGCGGTATCCTTTTTGTTGGGCAGATCGTTGATGAACAGGGAGATATCCACGTTCCGGATGGACCTGCCGTCCTCTGCCCGCAGCTTCAGCGCAGTGTCATCCGTGATGACAAATTCCCTTCCATCCCCTGCAATATGATTATAGATTCCCATCTGAATGGCTTCCAGCAAAGTGGACTTCCCGTGATAACCGCCCCCCACAATCAGGGTGATCCCCTCCGGGATGGCCATACCGCTGATTTCTCCCCGGTGGGGCAGCCGGAATGTCCTCTCCATGGATGCCGGTGAGGTAAAGGGCACACTGTCAGCCATGGGCAGATCGGATACACCGCTCTTTCTGGGCAGAATGGAACCGTTTGCCACAAAAGCCACCAGTTTCTCCTCTTTCAGAATATGCCTGACCGCTTCCTGGTCTTCTGCCAGTTCCACCACGGCCTGCACCTTTCCGGCATCCAGCCTGGCATAAAACAGACTGTTTTCCACACATCTGGGCAGGAAATCAAACAAAATTTTGTCCAGTTCCCCCGCATTGATGGTGCGCCCGAAAGCAGGAAATCCCACATGGAAGCGCACCGTCAGACCCCCTTTGGTGATCTGGCAGGCGCTGCGCTCCAGGACTGCCTGCCCGCAGCGGCTGATGGACAAAAGGCCGCTTTTGCCGGAGCCTTTTGCCTTGAAATTATACTGTTCAAACTGCTTTGCCATCTGCCTGACCAGGTAATCCTGCAGGGCAGTGCGGGCGCAGTCTTTTTCATAATAAGCCGCCGGAAACCTGGCCAGCGTGTGCGGAATCTCCACATGCAGGCTGGAGGGCGACGCGAAAGGATCCCCCTGCACATGATCAATTACCAGGGTATACCGGTCAAATTTCCATACGCCTGCCAGAGACTTATAGGCCGGATAGCCTTTATGGTCTATGGAGCGAAGCAATGTTCTCAGTTCTGTCTGTGTCTGCGCCATATTTTGTCCCTTTCCACTGATATCTTCTTATGGCAGCCTGGATTTTCCCTGTTTCTCACAGCAGGCCGCCCCTCTGTGATCTCACTTCTTTTTCAGGTAATAAAATCCGTACGCGGGAAGCCTGACTCCGCAGGCCCTCATTTCCTCTCCCGAAATCAGGTCCACATAATCCCCGTCTGTCTCATGGATCCATGCTATCTTGTCAGACTCGCTGAAATTAAACAGTCCCAGAATCTTTTCACCCTCAAAATATCTTCCGATACACAGCACGGCGCAGTCCCAGGTGTCCATGGTCCAGGTATCCGCATTGGACACAAATACTTTTTCCGTCCTGCGGATCTTCTCCAGCATGTCCAGCGCCCGGAACAGCTTTCCCTCCACCGTATCCGGCCGGGAAATATTTTCCGCCAGGGTCCAGTTCATGGCGCCCCGGTGAATATATCTGGAATCCGGCGCTTTCAGCGGATCCTCCTTGTAACTGTAATCATTGACCTGCCCGATCTCGTCCCCGCTGTACAATACCGGGATACCGGACTGCATAAACATATATGCGTGAAGCATCACGTCCAGCCTCACGGCCAGCTCCATGGCCTGCGCATCCTGCTCAAAGCCCGCCTTTTCAATGCCGCACATGGAAGCCGTGGTGCCGCAGAACCTGGCATCCCCCGTAACCGGGTCCGCATTGTAGAGTTCCCCGCGGCTGTTGCTTTCCCCGGCGTATCCCTGAAAATAATCGTTCAGATACTGCTTGTGGGAGCGCTCGCCGATCCCCTCTGTCATCAGCGTCCCGAAATCAAGTCCCCAGCCGATATCGTCATGGCAGCGCAGATAGTTCAGGAACACATATTCCCTGGGCAGGGAACTGACAATATCAAGCTGTTTTTTCAGCAGTTTCACATCCCTTGTGGCAACCGTATGCCATGTGGTTGCCATGGTGGTCACATTGTAAAGCATATGGCATTCCGGCTTCTCCACCGTCCCGAAATAGGGAACCACCTTCTCCGGCTCCATAACCACCTCTCCCAGAAGCAGTACCCCCGGGCATACAATCTCCGTGATGATGCGCATCATCCGCACTATGGTATGTACCTGGGGAAGATTCCTGCACTGCGTGTTCAGCTCCTTCCATATATAAGGAACCGCGTCGATGCGGACAATGTCGATTCCCCGGTTGGCCAGATACAGAAAATGATACATCATTTCATTGAAAACCCTGGGGTTTTTGTAATTCAAATCCCACTGATAGGGATAAAAGCTGGTCATGACAAAATGACCCGCATCCTCCAGCCAGGTAAAATTTCCCGGCGCCGTGGTGGGAAATACCTGGGGCACCGTTTTTTCATACAGGGAAGGGATGTACGAATTGTCGTAGAAAAAATAACGGCTCATGTACTCCCCGTCACCCTGACGGGCTTTTTTCGCCCACTCATGGTCTTCCGAGGTATGGTTCATCACAAAATCCATACAGACATTGATTCCCTTTTTATGGCAGGATGCCGTAAGGCTTTCCAGATCTTCCATGGAACCTAAATTTTCCTGCACTTTCCGGAAATCCGACACCGCATATCCCCCGTCGGAACGGCCTTTGGGCGTCTCCAGAAAAGGCATCAGGTGAATGTAATTCACATTGCATTTTCCGATATAGTCCAGGCGGGATTCCACACCCTTCATATTACCCGCAAAGTTGTCAATATACAGCATCATTCCCAGCATGTCGTTGCGCCGATACCAGCCGGGATCCCTCTCCCGGGTTTCGTCCATCCCCTTCAGCGCGGATTTCCTCTCCCGGTAAAACTCCTTCATTTGATCCAGAAGTTCGGCAAACATATCGCCGTTATCATATAATTCCATATAAAGCCAGCGAAGTTCGTCATGATGTTTCTCCAGCCGCTTCCGGTAGCAGATCTCTTCGTCCTGTGCCGTCCCACCGTCTTTCGGGCATAATTCCTGCCCGGCCTCACACCCGGTCTTCTTTTTTCCGGTACTGTTTTTATCACATTTATCATTCTGTGCTGTCACTTTTTTCATGAACCCACCTTCCTGGCCTGCCCTCCGGTTTGTATTCACCCGGATTTTTCCTGTCTATTGTTTTCCCGGCTCACCTTTTACGCCGAACAGATAAGGGCTGATCTTGTCCAGCATCGCCGAATCGTCCGAGTCGCATGTCAGCCTCTGCGGCTGCGCCAGATCCAGCGCAAAAACGCCCAAAATTGACTTCGCATCCACCACCCGTCTGCCTGATCCAAGTTCAAAGTTTGCTTCCATAGTGCTCACTGCATTCACAAAATTTCTTACCTGATCCGCATCATCAAATCTTACAAATACCTGCTGCATAAAAACCACCCTTTTCACCTTTCTTCAGGAACATTTCCCGATGCATTTTTGGGAGAAATCCTTTTACGAATTCGTTTCACCCATTTCGGAATCATACACTATCTGTCAGTATTTGTAAATTGTCATTTTCAATAATTTTCAAAAAAACCCTTTGTAAAAAATGCTGAAATAAAATTTCTAAATTTCCCGCTGTCACCCTTGTCATTTTCTACATATGGTACTATAATGAGAGTGTTTGCTACAAAATCTTGATTTTTAAGACTTTTTTCCATAAGAAACCCCCTGCGGCATTTTATGCAGAAAAGCGGGAAAATCCCCGGTGCCGTCCGGGCGGGTTTTACAGTTTTCAAAAGAAAAACGGGAGACAGAATGAATCTATCCGATTTAGCAAGAAATGCACATATGCTGCATGGTCCGCTGTCCAAAAAAGGATATATGCGATGGTGGCATTCCTTTTCCGGCATGCAGCCGGAAAGCAGGGAAATCCGTACCTTTTTCGTGGAATTTTTTGTAATGAATCCCGGGCTGGGAAAAGACAGGCCCATTCTGGGGCAGCATCCTCATAATAAAAAGCGCGGCATCAAGCCTTCCTATGTCATGGTGAAGGCCGGTGTATTTCCGGACGAAAACGGGGACGGCGGCAGACAGTTCCATGCCTTCTATCCCCTCTGCGCCCTCCAGGCCACGGGCAGTCCCCTGGTGATGCGGCTGAAAGGCAGCCCGGAAAAGCACTGCCAGGCAGGCGACTGTTTTTACAGCGAAGACAAGCTCACCGGTTTTGTGGAAGTGACGCCCCAGGAAGCAAGGCACCGTTCCTTTATGACGGACAGCGGTTCCATGGAATGGGATGTGACCATCCGCAAGGCCGTCTCCTGCCACACCGGAATCCGGGCAGGCAGGTTTTTCCAGGCCCTGAACGCATGGGAAAGCTACTGGCACGGGGAAGGTATCCGCAGCTTTTTTGAGGGAAGTGTCATTTTGGACGGCATTGCCTATGAAGTCACCCCCGACTTAAGCTATGGCTATGCGGACAAGCACTGGGGCAGGAATTTCAACAAGCCCTGGTTCCAGTTTGCCTGCGGCTGTCTTACCAGTGAGCGCAACCAAAAACAGCTGCGCCACTCCGTACTGGCCGTAAACGGCCTCTGTCCCAGGTTTCTCTGGTTCCCCCTGCGGCAGCGCCTTATGCTGCAGCTGACCTATATGGGGGAAGATTTTGAATTTTCCCGGTGCAAATGGGAGACAAAAGAAACGGGCAGTCGCTACATCTGGCATATCCTGGCCCGGAACAAGACTTCCGTGGTCAAGATTTCCTGCAGCTGTACCAGGCAGCAGATGCTCTCCCTGCAATATGAAACGCCGGAAGGGAAAAAAGAAAAGCAGCCTCCCCTTGCCGGCGCCGGCGGAACCGGAACCATACGGCTCTACCGCAGGGAATCCGGCGACCGGGTGCTGATTGACACCCTGAAAATGGAAAATGCATTTTGTATCTGCGGAATGCCCTTCCCTGTATCCTGACCAGTACACCGCTTTTTTCGCCCTCACCCGGCCCGGTTTGTGGGAGATGAGGCCGGGGAAACGCAGCGGGCTGCGCTCCCCCAATGAGGGCCAAATATACCGTAAAACGGGGCGTACCCATGGCGGGAACGAATTTTCAGACACGCTCCAGGACCTGCAGCACCGGCGCCTGGGTCATGCCGGATGCAGGCAACTGCAAATGAGTGGACGCCCCGTCTTTGTGTTTCCACACCAAAGTGGTAGTCACTTCCACGCGGATACTGTTTTCCCCGTCCGCAAGGACATCCGTCACCTCCAGCCGGGCCGGGAATCCTGCCAGGAATCCCAGGTCTTTCCCGTTCCACAAAACCCTCATGCTGTCGCAGGCCTGGGGAAATATCAGAACATACCTCTTTCCCGCTTCTTTCTTCCTATAAAAGCTTCCTTCATATACATAGGTTCCCACAAAAGAAGGCCAGTATCCCGGACCGTTTAAATTGGGAAGGGGCTGCCCTGCCCTCAGCCAGGTTTCCTCCCGGATTTCCTCCTGCGTTCCCTGGGGAATCCTTGTGATCTTCCAGTCCAGATCCAGAACTTCCCTCTCTCCCTGAACCGGGAATTCCGGCGCCGGGCTCCCGGCGCCATTACTTTGACGTTCAAAGCAATAGAACACTGCCTCCCCCGGTTCCAGGCACAGCGGAACATTCCCCGGCGCGGATTCCGGGCCTCCGGATTCCCGCAGTGCAAAGCTCTCCGCCCTGTTCTGCCAGGGATCGTAAACCGTCACCCTGTCATATTCCGGATTGTTTACCCGGATCTGTCCCCGGAACTTTTTCCACACGGACTCGTTGAAATACATGGCCGCCAGTCCGTCCCTGTGGCGCATCACCAGACAGCGCAGATCCGGAAAATTACAAGTGTCCACCGTAATTTCATTTTCGCCCCTGGCCTCCTTTAACGCCTCCACCTTCTCCGCAAGGCCGCAGAGGGATACCACTTCCACATTCTTCTCCCAGTTCTCCGGCAGCGGCTCTCCGTACACATCCCCCTCCGGCAGGGCATCCGTCACGAAAACCTTCAGTCCCAGCGGAGCACTTTTTTCCACAAAACGGATGACCCTTTTGTCCAGGTACCGGGCATAGGGCAGAATCAGGCACACATAGCTCTCTTTCCCTATCCGCAGCCTTCCGTTTTCCACCCATACGGAATGATATCCCGCCGGATTCAGGTCTTCTCCGCCGCCGTCACGGGTCTGCGTCTCCTCCAGCAGATCTGCCGGAATCACGTCATAGTCCATTCCTTTTTCCATCAGTTTTCTGCCCGGTTTCTGGAACAGCATGCAGGCGCCTCCGCTCCATTCACTTTCTCCGTGGTAAAGCACTGCCGCATCTGCCACATGAACGCCGCCGTCCAGCAAATGGGCCCCACGGTTCATATATTTCATCAGCCAGGTAAAGCAGGAAAATCCCGGATTGTTTCCCCCGGCATAAAAATGGGGCGGGCAGTCCGGATCCGGGTAGCGCATGGAGAAGGCATGGGGCGTGAACTGATTTATGCCCCTTACCAGCATATGGTTGGCCAGCCACTTCATAAGGGAATTCCCTTCTGCCCAGCCGTAATTGCCAAAGATTTCACAGAGCGCCCTGTTTTTCTTATTTTTCTGGATATGGGCCGCAGAACTTGCCAGCTTGGCCAGGCCGAAGTGGAAAAACTCCCCATCCCTGTCCCCGGCAATCCACTGATGCACCGGCTCCGTGAACCCGGGCACGATCTGATGATGCACCACATCGATTCCCGCCATGTGCTGCCCTGCCATCTCCCGGAAATAATGTCCGATGCTGCAGGCCATTCTGGCATGGGCATTGTCATCCTCGATAATATGTCCGATGTATTCCACCCCACGCTGTTCGCACCATCTGCCCATCTGACCGGAAAAGCAGGTCTGTACCAGCCGGGTCATCTCATCCATGTAAGACGAGCGCACAAAAGCCGTCTTTTCCCCGGACTCATACCACAGAGCCGGGAGATTTTCCGTGAATTTCTCCCCCCACTTATGCCGCAGCGCTTCCTCCAGCCCTCCGCTCCAGGGAAGCATGTGGTCCCTCTGGCCCAGGGTATTGTCAAAAGGATACCCCTTTACATTCCCCAGTTCCGGCTCATCGGAAAAAAATCCGGCTATGACAGAGCCAAAATACTCCCCATAACGGGCATAATGCTTCTCGTACACTTCGTCGATGAGCACCCTCACGGAGTCCGGGTCAATCAGATTCACGTAAGCATCCCTTCCCCCGCCTTTTCTGGTGGTAAAAATCACAAACAGCCGGTAGGCCCCCTCAGGCAGGTCAAAATACACAAATCCGTTTTCACAATGGTCCGTCAGGTCCAGAATTCCCTCCCCGGCCACTGCCAGGGTCTCCCCGTCGGGCTTGGGCACCGCCAGAATCCCCAGAAGTTTTTCGTCCGGAAACTGCCCTGTCCGGGCATTTCGCTTCAGGTCCCTTCCCTGCACGCCCATAAAATTTTCCACCAGCACGGCGCCGTTCCTGCAGGGGCCGCAGATATCCATGTGGCGCTCCGCCAGATAAAGCTTGCCCTTGTCCGGCTGCCGCTCAAATCCTCCGTTGGCATGTCCTGTGGGAAATTTGTCATCATCCAGAATCCACAGCCTCATTCCCCTTCTTTTTGCTTCCTTGCAGATAAAATCCAGGTTCTCCCACCAGCCCGGACCGCAGAAATCCGGGTGCGGCCTGGACTCCAGGCATATTTCCCTGATGCCGCATTCCTCTATCCTGTCAAGCTCCCCTGCTATGGTCCCGTTGTCCTCTCCCTTCATCCACAAAAAAGGCAGTATATGACTTGTTTCCTTCCCTTCCAGCAATGTGCGTAATCTTTCCATACTGTTCTCCCGTCTCTTTTCCTTCTGTACCCGTTCTCTCACATTCTTCTGGCCACTATCACATCTCCCGCCTCCATGGTGACAATTCCGGTCAGAGTCCTGTCGTTCAGCAAATCTGCCAGCTTTTCCCGGCCGAAGTCAATTACCGCGCTCTCCCTGTTATGATTTATGGCAAACACCACGCTGGCCTGATCCGTGACCCGCAATGTGATCTCCACGCCGGTTTCTGCCGAATACAGCCCGGATAGATTCTTTTCGGCGCATATTTTTCCCAGCAGTTCTTCCAGGAAATCCTGCTCCGGCTGGGTGCCGATATAATAGGCCTTTCCTTCCCCGTAGTCATTTTCTGTGACGCAGGCCATTCCTTTGTAAAAATCCTCCCCGTAGGAGGCAATCACCCGGGCTCCTCCCTCCGGATGAATCAGGTCGCAGAGAAATCCGCAGGCATATTCTTCTTTTTCAAATTCCCCTTCCCGGACGATTTTCATGGTATTTTTTTCCCAGGGGCGGAGCGCATCCGTCTCTTCCACCCAGATTCCCAGCATTTCCTTCAGCGGCCCCGGATAGGCGCCGAAGATGCATCTGTCATTTTCGTCTGTGAGGCCCGACATCACCGTGGTCACCAGCGTGCCGCCCTTTTTTACAAATTCCTGCAGCCGTCCGGCCACATCCCCCCTCACCATGTACAGCATGGGAGCCAGAATCAGTTCATATCCCTCCAGTTCAGCGTCGTAGGGCAGAATGTCCACCGGAATATTCCGGCAATACAAAGTCTCGTAATACAAAGACACCGTCTTCAGATAATCCATATCCCTGCTGGGCCCGCTGGCCAGCTCCAGCGCCCACCAGTTGTTCCAGTCAAACAAAAGTCCTGCCTTTGCGGGGGTGCGGCCCTCCAGGAAAACATCCCCCAGTTTTGCCAGCTCCTTCCCCAGTCTGGCCGATTCCCGGAACACCCTGGTATCCTCCCTGCCCGCATGGCTGATGATAGCCCCGTGGAATTTCTCCTGCCCTGCAATGGACTGGCGCATCTGGAAAAAGAGGCAGGTGTCCGCCCCATGGGCCAGGGCCTGGTAAGAAAGCCTTCTCACCTCCCCCGGGCGCTTCAGAAGATTGTAGGGCTGCCAGTTCTGCTGATTGGGCGACTGCTCCGTGAGAATATAGGATGCGCCCCCTTTCAGCCCCCTCATAATGTCATGTTTCATGGCCACAAAATACGGCGGGTCATCCGGCCAGGGATAATTGTCCCAGCCCACAATATCCAGATTTTTTGTCATGACAAACTGGTCCAGTTTCTTGATGTAACCGGACATATTGGTCTGCACCGGAATATGGGGGTTGTAGCGTTTCAGCACCCTGTACTCATTCAGAAAACATTCTGCCGTGGAATCCGTCACAAAACGCATGTAATCCAGCTGTATGGAAGGCTGAAAGCGGTAGTCATCATTTAACTCCGTGGGAAGGGTCACTTCCTCAAAATCCGTCAGGGTTCTTCCCCAGAATGCCGTGTGCCATCTTTTGTTCAGCTCCTCCAGGGTGCCGTAACGTCTTTTCAGCCACAGACGGAATTTCGCCTGGCAGTTCTCGCAATAGCAGTAAGTTCCGTACTCATTGGACACATGCCACATGGCCAGGGCCGGATGATGGGCGTAACGCTTTGCCATCTCCTCTGCCATGGCTGCCGCCCGCTCCCGGTATTTCAGGCTGTTCACACAGAAAAACACCCTCATGCCATGGGTCCGCTTTCTCCCCGCGATATCCACCGGCAGTACCTCCGGATATCTGGCTGACAGCCAGGCCGGCTGGGCCGTGGTGGGAGTTGCCAGACATACGGAAATCCCGTTTTCCCAGATTTTATCGATCATCCGGTCCAGCCAGCCAAACCGGTAGACCCCCTCCTCCGGCTCCAGTTTCGCCCAGGAAAACACCGGCAGCGTCAGCAGGTTAATCCCTGCCTTTCTGAAAAGCCTCATATCCTCCTCTATGGTTTCGTCATCCCACTGGTCAGGATTGTAATCCCCCCCGTAATAAATTTTGTCCGCTCGTTTCATCCCAGTCATTCTCCTTTCCGGATTCTTTCTCCTTTGCGTCCTTTATCCCTTCCGCCCACGGCCTCTCTTTGCCGGATCAGGTCTGTTTCCCTTTGCGGTTCTCCTTTTGCAGCTGCCGTCACTCTGACAGCTCCCCACCGGATCTCCCTGTCATGCCCCAATGCCGGCCGCAGCCTCATAGGCTGCCTTCCAGGGGTCTGTCCGTGGCCACACAAATACTCCTATATTCCCCGCCTGCGTTTGTGGGATACTTTTCCTGCCAGGGACAGGTGCCGCAGTAAAAATGATACATGGTTCCCTTATAACACAATACGGAAGCCTTATGGGCATGCCCGCAGTCCACGCTGCCGGGTTTTCCGAAAGTAAGAATCGGTTCCTCCACTTTTTCCCATGAAACCAGATCTTCCGAGATGGCAAGTCCCTCCTGGGCATGGGTATGTCCATCCTCATATATTTTTCCGTATCCGAAATAAAAGTTCAGCCACAGATGCCCGTCCTTCAGAACGCAGGGATCCGACACGAATCTCTCGTCCCATGACTGCCGGTTCACTCTCAGCACGGGATTTCCCCTCCATCTGGTCCAGTGCTCCAGATCCTGTGAGATGGCCAGCCCCGTCTGCTCTGTCCAGCGCGCCTCCCTGTCCTTGGCATTGTAAAACATATACCAGCTGCCCTCATGGCGCACAATACAGGCTTTGTACAGTCCCCCGGCCTCCCATGCCTCCCCGTCCTTCCAGGAAAAGCAGGGCCTGTCCGGAAAATGCCAGTCCAGCAGTTCCTCGTCCTCCGTCCACGCCATGCCGATCTCCGCCGGCCCGCTCTCATATCCGGTGCCGGGATAGGAATGGTAGACCATCCAGTATTTCCCGTCTATTTTCCGAAGCCTGGGCAGGTCCTCCAGCCGGTCGCCCGCTTTGATCATCCAGGTAGCGGCCCCGCCCACCCTGTCCCAGCGGCCGGATTCCATGTTTCGCTTCAGGATAACACCCTTGTGTTTCCAGTGTATCAGGTCGTCGCTGACTGCCAGCGCGGACTGGTATCCCACACCGTCAAATCCCGTATAAAGCATATGAAATGTTCCATTGTGCCAGAATACAAAGGGAATGTCCACCGCTTTTTCATCAAAAGCTCCACGCACCCCGGAGCCGTGCAGCACCGGTTCCGGATAGCGCCAGGGCGTCATGTATTTCTGAATTCTTTCGTCCGTAATTGCCATCATTTTCCTGTTCTCCCTCTTCTGCCCGGTTCCGGGCCTTCCTTCCCAAATCCTTTCACCGTTCCTTCCCTTCCATCGGGAATGATTTGCTTTCCCCGGGCGTTCCTTCTCCCGGAACCGCTTTTGTATGTCTTCCTCACCGCTTCCTGCTTCCTACACCCCCAAATCCTTTACCCGTTCCTTCCCTTCCATCCGGAATGATTTGCTCTCCCCGGGCGTTCCTTCTCCCGGAACTTCTTTTGTATGGCAGACCTTCCTCACCGCCTCCTGCTTCCTACACCCCAAAACGGTATGTGTGGCGGCCGCTTTGCACCTTGCGGCACAAGGTCCCGTCCGGCGCCTCCAGAAATGCCGTCACATTGGGGGGAATCCGTACCGTCACTTCCACTGTCCCGCCTCCTGCCGCAGCTTCCTGTCCCACGGGAATTCTGTGCCACTCTGTCTCAATTTTCCCGTAGGGATGCATGGTCCACATCCTGACCCAGTCCACACCTTTGGCCGGCTGCGGCGCAATCCGGATCTGGTCCAGGGGAAGTCCGTCCCGGATCAGTTCCACGCCGCCCAGTCCCCCGTAGAACCACTCCTCGATACTGCCCAGCATCAGATGATTCTGGGAACCGTGGATATGCTCCGGATCCGGCCCGTCCCACTCCTCCGTGAGCGTGGTGGCCCCGTTTGCCACCTGATACCCGTAACCCGGTTTGTCCGTGATGTTGGTCATCTCGTTCAGCACATCCCACATGCCGTACTTCATCAGGGCGGCTATCAGAAAAGGATGTCCCACATCTCCCGCCGTGACGGCATATCCCCGCTTTACAATGTCTTCCCGCAGCTGCGCCGCCGCCTTTTCCACATATTCCTCCGGCACCAGCCCCACCACCAGGCTCATGGCCTGGGCCGCCTGGCTGCCCGTGGCATATCTTGCCGTCTGGTCATCCAGAAACTGCAGATTGTATTCCGCAAACACTCTTTTCCGTCTTTCCTCATATTCCCGGGCATCCTCCTTTCGTCCCAGCAGCCCGGCCACCTGAACCATAACCTTCAGATCATAATAGTAGATGCAGGTAGCCGCCACCGGCACGGGCGTATTCTGGGAACGGGGTGTGCAGGGCCCTATGTCCAGCCAGTCTCCCAGACCGTGATGCAGCACTTCATGATGGGTTCTCCTGCCCAGATAATCCAGATATCCCTTCATCACACCGTAGAATCTCTCCAGCAGGGAAATATCCCCATACCTTTTGTATACATACCAGGGATTTAAGATACAGGAACTTCCCCATTCCGGCGAATCCACAAATCCCTGATGCCATTTCTCAAATCCGGTGACATATTCCGGACAGATATCCGGTACCAGACCGCTGTCCCGCTGGGCATCCGCCATGTCCCCCTCTATTTTTTCATACAGCCTGTGCACATTCAGATTGTACATTATGGATGGACCGATTAAATGGGTCTGCTCCAGCCATGCCAGCTTTTCCCTGTGGGGACAGTCCGTAAAATAACTTTTGGCATTGCTCTTTATGGCCTGGAGCACAATCCCGTGGATGGCATTAAACAGTTCATTGGAGCAGGAAAACCCTCCCGCCTCTTCCAGATCCGGATAGATAAACTCCCCCTTCAGTCCTGCAAGAACAGGCATTCCGCTTTCATATCCATGGGCTTTGAGTTTTTCCTCCGGCACGGCGCCCCGCATTTCCACATACCGAAAGCCCGTGTATGTGAAATCCGGCGCAAATTCCTGCTCTCTTTCCCCGTTTAAAATATATGTCCAGGCATATCCCATCCCTGTAACACTCTGGTCGATACGCCCCTGCCGGTTCAGCTTCTCTGCCGGGGCAAGGATGATTTTTCTGCCCGCAGCCCCTCCGTCCGTGCGGACCCGGATTCTGGCCCAGCCGGAAAAATTTCTTCCCAGGTCATACTGCCATACCCCCTCCTCCACCTGCCTGACACTGACCGGTTCGTAGGTTTCCATCACCTTCAGCGGTTCCTGCCCCATGGCGCAAAGCTTCCCGGCCGGAGGATCCACACACTGCACCGGCTCCCACACCGTCTCCGTACCGTCCTCTTTCTCCCGGTAGTCCCCATACAGATATTCGTTCTTCCACAGTCTGCCGTCATAATCCTCCCCGCCGTATATACAGCAGAACAATATGGGACTCTTTGTCATCATCCAGGATTCGTCCGAAACTACTATTTGTGTTCTTCCGTCTGCAAAAGTAAGTTCCAGCTGTACAAGCAGCTTTGCTTTTCCGTAGGAACGCTCATAATACACATATCTGCCTCCCGGCACATTAAACATCCCGTCACCCAGCTTCACCAGAATGGCGTTTTCTCCCTGTACCACTTTTTCCGTCACATCATAAGCCGCATACTGGCAGGTCCTGTCATAGACCGTCCAGCCCGGCTCCAGCACATGATCCGACACAGGGCTTCCGTTTAACCAGCACACAAACTGTCCCAGGCCGCAGATGTACAGCTTTGCCTTTTTTAATCCGCTTTTTCCCCCGCATGCGAAAGTTTTCCGGTAGAGATGATACACATGATCTTCCCTCTCCCCGATAAAGCTGCCCTTCCAGTCTTTTTGTCTCATCAGGCCCGTCTCAAACCGCGCCGCCTCACTTTCCGCACGGCATATCCCCCCGGCGCTGTCCAGTTCACATTCCACCTTCCAGGTAAAATTTTCACCGGACAGAAGAGTCCTGCCTTCATAGGGAATGCCGCACATGTGAAAGGACGCCACCCTTCCGCTGTCCCAGGCCGGATTCCCCCTGTCATCCCATACCCGGATCCGGTAACTTTTCTGCCGGATACTTTCCTCCTCCGGCCCTGCCTCCACCCTCCAGCCAAAAACCGGATTCTGACGGTCTATATTATTATTTTCACTTCGGTGGTCAACCTGCAGATGGCAGATTTTCATAACAGACTCCTTCCTTTGCCCCGGCCCATAACCGGCATATATCATTGTCATCTTTTATTATAAAGAAGGGAAACTATTTTTGAATGGAAAAAACATATACGGATTATGCAGAATTCTTATGCCCATAACGGATACCGGGCGGCCTGACGGCCGCCCGTTTTTGTTCCTTTTATGCCATATGTTCTTTTGCCGCCAAAATGACTGCGTCGAATTCTTTATTTCACGGTCTTGGCGTTGAGCATTTCCAGAATACCGTCAAAATCCTCGTCTGTCTGGCTCTTCACATCCTGAACATAGCTTTCCCATGCCGCATCATCATCAATGTCCATCTCACCCACGATGAAATTGTATGCCAGTTCTTTCACACGGGTCTCGCAGGTTCCGCTGTAGCCCAGCTGCGCCTTGGAAGACTGCTCTTCCGCGGACAAATATGCCACGGGCGGTCTGTCATAGGGGGCCACGGAATCGGGACCGCCGTTGACACTGGATTCTACCCAGTATTTTCCTTCATAATATCCCTGGGCCTCACTCCACCAGGGCTCAGGCAGGGATGCCAGCTCCAGCATGGCATTGAAGTCAAGGGGAATGAACGGAATTCCGCTCCGGCAGACGCTGGATGCCATCAGGCCATACTCGGCAGATTTCACCGCAGGTTTTTCGGCTGTCATAATGTCATCAATGTAAACCTTCCGGTCACCTTCCACCGTGTAAGTCTGGCCTTCCAACCCCCAGTTCATCAGTTCCACAATCTGATCGGAATACTGATAATCGATCATGGCCACCACATACTCCGGGTGCTCTGTGGCCCCGCTGATGCAGATACCCATATTGGCGCCCAGGGATTTTGCCGCCTGTCTGGAACCCCATTTCCAGGGTGTGCCGTAAGTATCGTTTTTGGGAAGGAACGCAAGGCCCCATTCCATATTCTCGTCTTCCTTTGCATTGTTCCAGCTTGCCACGCTGCCTGCCCACAAAGTGGGACAGATGGCTCCCACACCTGTAACGGCTTTTGTCTGGCCCTGGTTAAAGTCTGCGGTTGCAAATTCGGGATCAATGTATCCGGCCTCATATAAGCCGTTTAAGTACCTGAGCATCTCCCGGAAATTGTCCTCCAGGGGGCCGAACACCCATTCGCTGCCATTGTAGTACAGGCAGTCCCATGTGTGGAAGATTCCCACAAATCCGCGGTAAAGCGCGTAATCCTTGGTATTGTTGATAATGACATAATCCAGGTCCAGGGAACCGTCGTCAATGCCTGCCTGGATATTCTCGCACAGGGTGGTAAACTCGTCCATGGTCACCGGAGGCGTCCAGTTCTTCTGGCGCAGCAGGTCAAACCGGTATGCAAAAGCCGTGAAAGACTGGGCGCCCTGGATATCCAGCGGATTGTAGAAGCCGTCCATGAAATAATACATGGAGCCATCCTCATTTTTGGCAAAATCCTCCCCGCCATTGGTCATTGCCATGTACTCGGGATAATATACCATATAATCCATATAGTCGGACAGATTCAGCAATGTGCCGTCCTCGCCGTACTCATTCACCGCCGCCCCCTTTGTGACGGTTGCCACATCAGCCACAGACCCGGAGCCCAGTACCACCAGTTCATTATCGGAATAATCCCGGTCCGCTGTCCTGGTCCAGCTGATATCCAGCTTACAGCCCAGATAGGCTTCCATTCTCTTCTGCCACTCTTCCTGAATCAGGGTTCCTTCCGAAGACTGCTGATAATCCGTGATGCTCACTTCCAGCTTCAGCGTGCCGTCGGGAAGTTCCGGCAGCGAAATCCCATTGCTGGCCGCAGTGGCATTCACGTCATTCTTATCCCCCGTGGGCGTGTTTTCCCCGCTGCTTCCGGCATTATCCTCCTGGCTGCCGCTTCCGGCGTCATTCTGTTCCTGTCCGCCCTGCTGTGCGTCTCCGTCCGCCGGCGTACTGTTGCCATCCTTGTTGCCGCAGCCTGCCAGTAAGCCTGCCGTCATGACGCCGGTCAGCATCAGCGCGGTCAGCTTCGTTGCGCTTTTTCTCTTCATAATCCTTTCCTCCATTCATTCCGTTGTTTATTATATTCAGAGGCCCCGGATTCCCTTTCCCCCTCCGGACGGCACCTCATATAACCGCATTACTTTCCAAAACCTGCTACTGCTTCTCCTCAGCCCTTCACGGCCCCCACCTGCATACCCTGGGCAAAATATTTCTGTATGAAGGGATACACCAGCAGAATCGGGCCGATGGTGGCTATAATACATGCATACTGCACATTCAGCGGATTTAAATCGCCGTTACTGATCATCACCTGGGCGTTTGTCATGTTTGCCGTATTCTGGGTGAAGACAATTTTCCGCAGCAGCATCTGGATGGGCTGTCTGCCCGGCTCCTTGATATAAAGCAGCGCCTCGTAGTAGCTGTTCCAGACACCCACCACCGCCATAAGGCCGAAAGTGGCATACAGCGCCTTGGCCAGAGGCACATAGATTCTGGTCAGGATGGTAAGCTCCCCTGCCCCGTCAATTCTGGCCGCTTCCCTCAGCTCCGTTGAAATGCCCTGGTAGAAAGACCGGTACACAAACACATTGTAGGCAGACACCGCATTGGGAAGAATCAGGGCCCACCAGCTGTCATACAGTCCCAGGTTCTGGATCAGCAGGTAGGTGGGAACCGTACCGCCGCTGAAAAACATGGTGACCAGCAGGAATATGGCCAGGGGCTTGCGAAATACAAACTCACGTATCATCATGGTATACGCCAGCAGTGATGTGAGCGTCAGGCTGAACACCGCCGTGCCCACCGCGATCACAATGGTATTCCAGTAGGCCCCGAAAATATTCTCGTCCTTCAGCAGCATTCTGTATCCCTCAAACATCATTTCCCTGGGATAAAATGTCACCTGCCCCATGGTAATCATTTTATTGCTGGACAGCGAAGTGGCCAGCACATTCAAAAAAGGATACAGGAAGACAATGGACAAAAGCAGCATGAAAATCACCAGAAACACATCGAATGCCCTGCTTCCTATATGAATTTTATTTTTGTTTCGGCTTTTTTTCGCAGATATCATTTTTTCCTCCATTTCTGCACTGTTTTTTGTACAACTACCAAAGACTGTTCTCCGGGTTTATTTTCCGGGTGGTCATATTGGCCCCAAACACCAGCGCAAAGCAGATTATGGATACAAACAGGTTCACCGCGGTGGAGTAGGAGAATTTCCCTTCCACAATACCCTTCTGGTATACAAAGGTACCGATTACTTCCAGCTCGCTTTTGTTGGTAGCGTTCTGCATCAGCAGAACCTTGGTGTAATCGCTGTTCAGCACATTGCCCACATTCATGATCAGCAGCACCGTGGTGGTGGGCAGTATGGTGGGCCACACAATATTTTTGATCTTCTGCCATCTGTTGGCCCCGTCAATATTGGCCACGTCATAAAGGGAAGTGTCCAGATTGGAGAGCGCCGACAGATACAGAATGGAGCCCCAGCCTACGCCCTGCCACACAGCCGAACCTATGTACATCAGCAAAAAGTATTTGCTGCCGTTATTCATGTCCACCCTGGCCATCCCCAGAAATTCCCTCACATTGTTGAACAGACCCGCCATGGAGCCAAAGCCGTTTAACATGGAACAAACCACCACCACGGATATAAAATGTGGAATGTAGGATATGGTCTGTACTGCCCTCTTGTATAGGTTTCCCTTCAGTTCATTCAGAAGGACCGCGAAGATAATGGGTGCCGGAAAGGTAAACAGCAGTGACAGCGCCCCCACCCTGAAGGTGTTCCAGATGATCTGCTTACAATTCACATTCTTAAAAAAGGTATAAAAATTTTTCAGCAGCGGATCCAGCCAGTCGCTGCCCCATACACCCTTGGATGCCTTATAATTTTTAAACGCAATCAGAATACCGTACATGGGAAGATATTTGAAAATAATGACCATCACTACCGGTACCAGTGCCATGAGGCATAACGTTTTCTGCTGGTACAGCAGTTTCCGGAAACTTTTCTGACTCCCTGCAGGCCCCCCGCCGGCCTTTACTTTTTTCGCCATATTTTCTCTCCTTTTTCATCAATCCTCGTCCCTGCTGAAACGTTACATTTATTATATTGTCAATAATGCTCTGTTTGAATGGATTAATCACGAAATTTTTATGTACATTTCACATGTCCCCTGTGGTTTTCCAATGCAATATGTGAATTTCTTATATTTTTCCAAGATTTTTACATGGCAGGCAGAAGATAATTATTGTAAAATAAAAGCATTCCCGGAAGGGCTTACCGGATCAAACCTGCTTTCCACAAGACGAAAAACACCTGCAAAGGATGCCGCCCATGCATATGAAAACCAAAAAGAAAACCTTACTGCTGCCTCTTACCAGGCAGTTTGCCATCGTATTAATCCTCTTTACCCTCTGTATGGTTGGAATTACCGCCTTCACCACTTACGCCTATGCAGGACTACAGACCTCCTTCTTTCATAACAGCCTGGAATCCTATTCCACCCAAATGGCCAAAAACACAAGCCAGGCCTACGAAAGTTATGAAAACATCTGTTACAATACCGCTTACAGCCGTCCTGTCCAGAACTATCTGACAGACGCCGCCTCTTCCGAAAACTACGAGAATTACAAGCAGCTGGAGAGCCAGCTGAGCAATGCCACCCTGCTGAATTCCTTTATCATTGACATTGCCGTCTTCGGTGCAAACGGCAACTTTGCTTCCCTGAGAAGCCCATCGGAAAATTATGCGGTCTTTGTCAGCATGCTTTCGGATTCCCGCTTTTCCTACCGCTCCGCAGGCACGGCAGTCATCGACAGCACCCTCTGCCACATTCTCGCCATGCCGGTGTACTCCCTTGGTTCATGGGAAAACAAATATCTGGGATTACTGTTTCTGGCTGTGGATACCGGCAGCCTTCTCAGCAATACCCTCAGCGATGACAGCAGCCGGTATCACCCGGAAATTCTTCTGACAGACAGTGACGGACAGCTTATCTATGGAAACACGCGCCTGTATGATTTTGTCTCCGGTGCGGGGCAGAATGCTGCCCGGGATCAGATTTTCACGGTAAAGGACGGGACCTCCCCCACTACTTATGCCGTGAGAAGTTATTCCATCTCCTGTATTGACCATACCCTTTATGTCCTGATAGATAAGAGCAACATCACCGGACCGGTGGTGCATATCTCCCTGCGGCTTCTTCTTTCCATAAGCGGCCTGCTCCTGTTAATGCTGTTTCTCCTCTTTGCCCTATACCGTCCCCTGATCCGGTCCCTGAAACAGCTGACCGATTATATGAAAACCATCTCCGCAGGGGACCGGCGCTTTTTTAAAGAAGGCATCCCTTTCAGCCAGGGACTTCTGGGTTCCAGTGAAATCAATGATATTTCCAATGCCTTCAATGAAATGCTGCTGCGCACCAACCAGCTGAACCATACCATATTTGACACCTATACCAGGATGTATGAACTGGAAGTCATAAACCGCAAAACCGAAATTGCCTTTCTGCGCAGCCAGATCAATCCCCATTTCCTGTACAATACCCTGACCATGATCTGCGGCATGGCCGCCGAAGGCATGAACGACAAAGTCATCTCCGTCACCGGGGCCCTGTCCCAGATTTTCCGTTACAGCATCAAGGGCAGCGAAATGGTGACGCTGGCAGAAGAAATGGAGATTGTCCGTTCTTACCTGATGATCCAGAAAGAACGTTTTGACAACCGCTTCGCCGTGGAGTATGAATTTTCCGAAGATTCCCATGTGTGCCTGATTCCCAAGATGGTGATCCAGCCCCTTGTGGAAAATGCCATTGTGCACGGACTGGAAAAAAGCCTGCATCCCGGCAGACTGCTGATCGGGGCCGGCCGTAATCCGGAACACGGCTATCTGGCCATCTGGATTTTTGACACCGGAGTGGGGATGCCTGCCGAAAAGCTGGAAGAACTGCGCAGGGCAGTGTCCCTTCCCCTGAAACGGGGCAGCATGGATGCCGCCGGCAGCCTCACCGGCACGGAGGACACAGAAAGCCACGACAGCGTGGGCATCCTGAATGTAAACAGCCGCATGGTATTATATTACGGGGAAAACTATACCCTGATTATCGACTCTGAAGAAGGTGTGGGAACCAACATACAGCTGCGGGTTCCCTACCGGACCCGCAACCAGGAGACTTCCGTCCCGAAACCCTCTGACACATCAGGGAACGAAGCATCAAAGAAAGGAAACTATGTACCAGGCAATTGTAATTGACGATGAAAAATGGGTGGTAAAAAGTCTGATTGCCACCATACGGAATCAGGAATATTTTGAAATCGTGGCAGAATTGTACGATGGACTCTCCGGACTGGAATACATCCGGACACATCAGCCGGATCTGGCCTTTGTGGACGTGCGCCTGCCCGGCATGGGAGGCCTGGATATCCTGCAGACCACCCATTCCGAAGGATTAAAGACATTGTTTATCATGATCAGCGGCCATGCCGAATTTGCCTATGCCCAGAAGGCCATGTTCCACAATGCCATAGGCTACTGCCTCAAGCCCTTTTCGCCCAGCGAGCTTATGGATTCCATGCAGAAGGCTTATCTGCTGCTGAGGCAGCGCCGGGAAGACGGCGGAACAGGGGCTGCGGAGCAGGACCCGGAAGAGACTGCAAAGCAATTCCGGCCCAGGCACCTCACTTCCACCCACAAATCCGTCCAGATGATGATCGACTACGCGGAGACACACTACCAGGAAGATATCTCCATACAGAACCTGGCTGAGCATTGTTCCATCAATGCCAATTATGCCAGCCAGATTTTCCGTCAGGAGATGGGGACTACTTTTATCAGCTATCTCACCTCCCTGCGCATGGATTACGCCACATGGCTTTTGACGCACACCTCCCAGACAGTGTTCGCCATCGCCGCCCAGGCAGGATACAGTGACTATTTTTACTTTGCAAAAGTATTTAAGAAGGCCATGGGATGCACTCCCACCGCTTTCCGGAAATCTGCCCTGGAAGCGGATGAACCTCCCGGTGATGTTTCCCCCTCTTCCAAATGCCCCCCCCTGACAGGCTGTCCGGCATGGACCGGCTGCTACTATTTTACAGAACGGAGAGTTGTCCCATGATACAAAAATTCATCAGAAAACATTTGCCGACCCAAAAACTCATTGTGCTGCTATGCGTCGTCCTCCTGCTTTCCACTCTGGGCACGTCAGGATGCGCCTCCCGTGACGCAAATCAGGAGCCGGACCGCCGTCTCCCCGGGTCCCTGCAGAATCTGTCCTTTGAAGAGCATCTGGACATCAGTGTGGGATACTGGAACATCGAAGATATGGCAAAGGCCATTCAGCCGGACGGCATGACCCAGTATATTGAGGAGCTTTTCAATATCACGCTCCATCCGGTCTCCGTCACCTGGTCCAATTACAAAGAGCGCTACCAGATTTTAAGCGCCACCCACAGCCTGCCGGACATATTTGCCACCCTGACCCTGTCCTCCACGGACAATAATGATTCTGCCACTTTTACGAATATGATCGAAACCGGCTCCATCCGGGCGCTTCCGGAAGACATATCTTCCTTTCCCGTCCTCTGCCAGGTTCTGGAATCTACCCCTTTCACCCGGTATACCGACGGAAAATACTATGCCATACCCAGAATCTCTTTTCTGGATCCGCTCCTGGGCGCCACTGACGCCGCCATGCTCGTACGCCGGGACTGGATGAATGCGCTTGGCTTCGATGATCCCGAAAGCCTGGAAGAATTCGCCGAAATGACAGCCGCCTTTGCCAACAGCGATCCCGACGGAAACGGCCTGGACGACACCCTGGGCTACAACGTAAATTCCCTGGCGGCCCTTGGCAAATGGGTGATTCTGGGAATTGCCCCGGAGTGCAATGTATACTCCTGGGTGGAGGAAAACGGCCGCTTTGTGCCCTCCTGGACCACCGACGCCTTCCGGGACGTGGTTTTGGCTTACTCCATGCTTTACGACACCGGCAGTCTGGACCCGCAGTTTTACAGCAAATCTCCCATCAATGTACTGGAAGATTTTGCCTCCGGCAGACTGGGGGCCCTGGAATATAAATCTTCCCCGCCTTCCCTGGCAGAGCTGAAAGATAAATGGGATGCATTAAATGATCTTCCCTTCGAGGAATGTGTGGATGTGCTGCCCATCTTTCCGGCGCCGGACGGTGTAAGATACAGTAATTCCAGCAATATATTCTGGTCGGAGTCTTATCTCTCCTCCTCCGTGGACGACAAAAAGGCGGAGAGGATTCTGGCTCTCCTGGAATTTCTTCTCTCCGAAGAAGGACAGCGCCTGTGTCATTTCGGCCTGGAGGGAACAGACTATACCTTTGAGGATGGACAATATCAGTGCCTTCTGGATGTGGAAGACGAAAACCTCACCATGGTCCTGGCCGGAAAATATCCTTCCATTTCCCTTTTTTCCGGCATTGCCACCTGGGGAGGCGGCTGGAGCGATTTCGAAGTTAATACAATGAACGATCTCAGATATGGAAACTATAATACCTTTCTGGCCCAAAAATCAGCCATATGGTGCCGGGACAACACCACCCAGGTCACCAGGCCCTACGATTTTCTGCTGTCTCCCAAGGAGGCCACCGACCAGTTCAGCACCTCCCGGGCCATGGATGCCTTCATCCAGTGCATTATCGGAGGAGGGGACGCCCTGGCCCGGTGGGATCATGCATTGGAAAATATGAGGGCCCGGGGACTGGAGGAATATATTGACCGTCAGAATCAAATATTCCGGCAATAACCCCGGGCCGGACGTTTACGCTTTTTCAGGTCTGCAGAAAGCTCATGCAATCTTCAGCACGCAGGCATGGTTACAAGGCCTGTCCGCAGGTGTTTTCACATGGAGGCCCTCCTGGTCCCTGGTATAGGAAAGCGGCTCACTGCTTCCTATCATGGATACGCTGCGGATCTTTTCCAGGCAGGTGGCTCCTTCCCGCAAAGTGCGGATGTGGAATATACCCTCCCCGGGCCAGCCGAACGTGATGACATAAAGGAACCCTTCCCTGGTGGTAAACCGGAAGTCACGCGCCGTCAGAATGCCGCTACTCACATCCACCGCCGCCCCCTTCTCAAGCTGTTCTTCTATCTTGTCCACGTCGTAGTCGGCATCCTCCACCGTGGTGGGGCCTTCCGCAGCCACCGCAAAAGGTCTGCTCTCATAGATAGCCTCTCCGTTCAGGGCAAGCCAGTCCCCGATCTCCTCCAGTGTCCTGACTGCATCCGGATGAAAAGAGCCATCCGCATAAGGACCCACATTCAGCAGCAGATTTCCGTTCTTTGCCACAATGTCACAGAGCTGGTGAATGATTCTCTCCGCAGACTTATACCTGGGATTTTGCACCATGCACCAGGTGACCTGATCCTCCAGCCTGTCGTCTGACTGCCAGCAAAAATCCCTGGGCGAGGCAAACCGGCCGCATTCCAGGTCATACACGCCCATCCCGCCGGGGAAGTCTTCCTGCTTATAGGTGATAACGCCTTCCGTCATCCCTTTGGTGTGATAATAATATTCTGCCATGTCATATCGGTATTTTTCGGCAATAACGCAGGCACGGCTGTCAAAATATATGGCATCCGGCGCATACTGGTCAATCACTTCCCGGACCTTGTCCAGCCAGTTCTGGCAAAAGGCATCATCCGGCCAGCGGTGCGGAATATACCTATTGGTCTCCAGCGGCAGGGCCGGTCCATAGTATACTTCATTGGCCGGGTCGTACACATCGGCCTCGTTATCCGTGGACATGAACCATCCCCAGAGCCACTGATGATGAAAGGTTGCCAGGGTGCGGATGCCTTCTTTCCGGAATGCCTCCAGGCATTCGCCCACAACATCCCTGTGCGGTCCGTAGTTCACGCTGTTTACAGGATTCACTTTGCTGTCCCAGAGGGAAAAATTGTCGCAGTGTTCGCTGACCGGGCCCGCGTACCGGGCCCCGGCCCGTTTTGCCAGTCTCGCCCACTCTGCCGGGTCAAACCCCTCCCCGGTCATGCCGGGATAGAAATCTTTGTAGCCAAAGTCATGCAGGCTTCCATAGGTCTCCTCATGATGTTTATTCTGTTCCAGTCCCCTGCAGTACATATTACGGGAATACCACTCATTCTGATATGCGGGCACACTGTAAGGCCCCCAGTGGAAAAACAGCCCGAATTTGGCATCCCGGAACCATGTGGGAACTTCTTTGTGCACCTTACTCCAGTCAATCTCACTCATAAATATCCGTTTTCTCCTTTCCAGATTCAGAAATTCTGCCCTCTTTCCCCTTCCCCGGCGTCAAGGTTGCTTCCCCTTTGTCCCAGGGGGAGCCGGTAAAAGGACAGGGGCGGCAGATATGTCACCTCATCCACCATGGGCAGTCTCACGGGATCTGCCTGCCAGGCGAAAGAAAACAAGGCCTCTCCCTCCGGTTTTCTGGCCATGTGCAAATACACTTTGTTCTTATCTTCCCTGTTGGCCCGGACTTTCAGGATTTCCACTTCTCCCCGCCCATCTTCCAGGGTATACCCGCTGTCTTTTCCCAGGTCGGAATACAGCAGAAAGCAATTTTTCACATGGGCAAAAGTCAGCTTCAGCCAGCTGCCCTCCCGGGCCAGTCCCAGACGCTCCCGCTCCGTCTCTGTCACAAGCTCCCCGGACGCCAGGGCCGGGGCCTCAAATTCCGCCCCTCCGCCCAGTACTCCGAAACACTGGTTTGCCAGCTTCTCTCCCAGCACCACATTGGCCTGGGCACTGTTATGTATCCCGTCGGAAAGGTTCAGATTTGTGGTGGAGATCACATGGACATGCGGAATCTCCTCCGCCGCCCGCCTCTGGGCCTCCCGCACCTTCCCCCAGCATGCATCGTGAATTCCGTTTATCTGACGGTTCAGCTGCATGGTAAATACCGGAATATCATACCCCAGTTCTTTCCGCACCGCCTCCACATATTCCTTAAAATTGGCATAGTACTGCTCCGCAGCCCCCGGCTCCGTGTCTGAACAGCCCTGGTACCAGAGGATCCCCGCATACTTTCCCCCGGTCTGGCGAAAGCGTCTGGTCATATTCCGGTACAAATCCCCTTCTCCGGGTTTCCAGCGGCTCATGGGAGAACCTCCCAGCGCTGTCTGTACCAGTCCCACGGGCATCCCGGTCAGTTTCCCATAACATTTTCCGAAGGAAAGATAGGGGGAAGGCCCCGGAATCCCCATCTCCTCATTGGCCGGGGAGCCCGCAAAGGTACTCTCATTCATGGGATGCGCGGCCAGATCCCATCTGCCCCTGTTCCGGTACAAATGAACGTCCAGGCTGGGGGGATCCGGGCAGAAATCCCGGCTGTAGCCTGCGGAATTAGACTGTCCCGCAATTACAAACACATTCCCCACTCCCACATGAAGCACACAGTCTCCCCTGTAGAGCCAGGTAAGTCCCGGCACTGTGCTTTGGGTTTCCAGGCTGGTGTCTATCCGGTACAGGCCCCCTGCGGGCACCCTGATATCCGTCTCAAAGGTTCCCGAAAAACCTTCTCCCTCTGTCACCCCGGAAGCGGGAGTCCAGGGAATCAGGATTCTATTGTCCTCCTCTTCCACCACGCGCACCACAGGCACGGCCGACTTCACTCCTGCCTGAATGGCGGCGGGGTGTACCTGATAGCTTCCCTCCAGGTGAATCACGGCGCTGCCCTTCTCCTGCTGGAAAATTTCCCAGTCCGCAGGCGCCGATGTCAGTGTAATTCCATGCATGGCATTTCTCCTTTCACTGTCTTTTCCCCGGCAAAATGTGCATGATCTGCCTTGCCTGGGCGGGCGTGGCCACCTCCAGGTCCATGGCCCCGATCAGCGCCGCCAGTTTTTCCACTTCCTGATAATTATATTCGGCCTGCTTTCCCGGCGCCAGATGACGGCTGTCCTCAAATCCGATGCGCACCACCGAAGCCCCCATGGCAATGGCTGCCGCCAGAAAATCCCAGTTGTCCCGCCCATAATGCGTGACTCCCCACAGCGCGTCCCGGGGCACGGCGGCGCAAAATGCCGTAAGGCACTCCATATCCGGCTGCATTCCTCCTTTGTGGCCGAACACCAGATTATACAGCATCGGCTCCCTGTAAGGCACCTGCTCTCTGGTCATACGGATATTGTAAATCATGCCAATGTCAAATACCTCGATCTCCGGGATAATTCCTCTGTCATACACCGCCCCCGCACAGTAGCGGATATCTTCAAGGCTGTTGATGTACACGGCTTCTCCCAGGTTCGTACTGCCGCCGTTCAGGGAGGCGCTCTCCACCCTCCGGCACATCAGGGGCCGGCACCGCTGCTCTATGCTCATCTCAGACACGCCTCCGGTGGAAGCCTGAATGATCAGGTCTGTCTCCTGCGCAATCCGCTCAAATGTATCTTCCAGTTCCGCGGTGTCGTCCGTCAGGGAGCCGTCTTTACGGCGGCAGTGCAGATGGCACATGGCCGCGCCTGCCCGGGCCGACTTCACCACATCCTCCACCAGGGCCGACTGATCAATTGCTTTTCCCGCCTCCACCGGGGCCAGAGATATAATAACCTTTCTCATAACCGTTCCCTTTTCCTTCTCCGCAAATTCCCCGGCAGCCATTTTTCCAGGCCTCAACGGGGCATTTGCCCTTTTTTCGTTTTCCGCATTTCCTCACAGCCATCTCCAGGCCTCAACGGGGCATTTGCCCTTTTTTCGTTCCCCGTATTTCCTCACAGCCATCTCCAGGCCTCACCGGAACATTTGCCCTTTTTTCGTTCCCCGTATTTCCTCACAGCCATCTCCAGGCCTCACCGGAACATTTGCCCTTTTTTCGTTCCC
>OFHO01000295.1_pt1 | contig 48581 bp, 42 predicted proteins | sample 1521531 | NCBI WGS metagenome assembly OFHO01 (sample SAMEA3504124, study PRJEB24116) | mouse gut metagenome | biome: mouse gut; feature: mouse-associated habitat; material: faeces | place: Denmark | collected 2011
TACATATGGCGAAAGTGAGATTAAAAAAGTGGTTTCAGTATATAAAGATGGAAATATAATTCCGTCTTGCGGTATTTGCAGAGAATTTATGATGCATTTAGGCGGAGATGTGGAAAATATTGAAATTCTATTGGATAAAGAAGGACGAACAATCAAATTGATTGACTTGATGCCCGAATATCCACGACATAAATAAATTCCCATTTATCGACTATGAAGAAAAGTCTGTAAATGCGGATACAAAATAGTCTGCAAGTTGTAGACTGTTTTGTATCCATGTTATTGGCACTAAATTGTCAGAATTAACAAGCATATGTGACAGACCATTTTCCTTTCTTGTCATGTGACGGAGGCGAAGCTTTGGGAACGAAGTGAACCATTGTGAGTGTTAGAAATCTCAGAACTGGTTAATGCATTAGAAAAAATATCTGATAGATATATCAAAGATATGATGGATCTTATAAGTATTTATATATATAAATGCAAAGTATATTATGAAAAATGTGATCGTGAGGGTAATTAAGGGTAGTTTCAGAAAGCGAATAAAGTATTATACAATGACTTGCAGAGAGGAAGAATCCTTTCCAGGAGGTCATTTGTAGTTGGAGGGATGGAGAGAAAGCCATGAAAACAGTGGGATTGCAGTGATTCAGATATTAATACGGTTTGAGTCAGAAAGGCACGTTTTACGTGAGAAATACTTTCGAATGGTTTTTGGTAGAAATGGGTAGAGGATATGCGAGATTGTCTTTTGAGGATAATCGGGATTACCCCTGGATAACCGCTGTCCTGAGCCCGCTCCGGATAGCTGCATGAATTTCTCATACAGAATCCCGATTTGGACTGTTCAAACGGGAGAAGACATGGTAGAATGACTTTATTCGAGGCAGGAAGAATGACTGATTCAGGGCATGAAGAGGCCGAGAGAAAGGATGGTAATGTATGGGAAAGGCAAAGGTTTATTTTACGAAGGAGATCACGCCGGAAGCCATGATCAGAATGTATCAGGCCATGGGGGTGGAACTGCCCGGGAAAGTAGCTGTCAAGCTGCATTCGGGCGAGGTGGGAAATCAGAATTTCCTTCGACCGGATTTGATGAAACCGGTGATTGACCATGTGAAAGGAACCATTGTGGAATGCAATACCGCATACGAGGGTAAGCGCAATACCACAGAGGCACATCTGGAGACCATGAAACTTCACGGCTGGGCGGACATTGCACCGGTGGACATTCTGGATGCAGAGGGAGAGCTGGAACTCTCCATTCCGGAAGGACAGAAAATCCGGAAGAATTATGTGGGGAAGAGCATTGAGAATTATGATTCCATGCTGGTTCTGTCCCATTTTAAAGGACATCCCATGGGAGGATTTGGCGGGGCGCTGAAAAACATTTCCATCGGACTGGCTTCCTCACACGGAAAAGCGTATATTCATGGAGTGGGAGACGTAAATAATTTCTGGAATTCCGATCATGATTCCTTTCTGGAATCCATGGCAGATGCCAGCAAGTCGATTCTGGATCTGTTCGGAGAGAAAATTGTGTTCGTGAATGTGATGAAAAATATGTCGGTGGACTGTGACTGCTGTTCCGTGGCGGAAGACCCGGCTATGGCAGATATCGGCATTCTGGCAAGTGTGGATCCGGTGGCGCTGGACCAGGCATGTCTGGATCTGGTGTATGCTTCCGATGACCCGGGCAGGGATCATCTTCTGGAACGTATCGAGTCCAGAAACGGTGTCCATACAGTGGAAGCCGCGGAGAAGATCAGTGTTGGCAGCAGGGAATATGAACTGGTGGAAATGTAATATGACATGACCCGCGGACGCGGACGGCATATGTGCGGAACATTCGGACATTGCCGGGGCAGGAAAATACCGCGCCGGAAAAGGAAAGGGACTGGGGCCGCACAGGCGGGCGCCAGTCCTTTCTTATGCGCAGGCCCGTACACAAAGTGCGACTCCTGGCACTTGGAAATATGCCGCTGAAGCGGCGTACGGGGCGCGCGGAAATCAGATTCCTTTTCCGGAGGACATGTATTTCTCCTCGCAGTATTTGCAGCGGTAAACTTCTTTGGCAGAATCTGCCAGGTAGAAGATATGGGGCAGTTCCTGCTCGATGGAAGTGATGCACCTGGGATTGTGACAGCGGATGACATTTTTGATCTGCATGGGCAGTGTCAGTTCCTTTTTTTCCACAATCTCTCCGTTTTTGATCACATTTACGGTGATGTTGTGGTCGATAAACGCCAGCACGTCAAAGTCCAGCATGTCGATATCGCATTCTACCTTTACAATATCTTTCTTTTCCATTTTGTTGCTTCTGGCATTTTTGATAATGGCTACGGTGCAGTCCAGCTTGTCCAGCTGCAGGTGATCATAAATATCCAGGCTTCTGCCCGCCTTGATATGATCCAGCACAAAGCCTTCTTCAATTTTTCCTACATTCAGCATATGATGATCCTCTCTATTTTGTATTCGTGTCAGGCAACTGCAAAACCGGATTCGCGGCAAGTCATGGTGCGGCGAAGGTTTTTTCAGATCCTTTCGATTTCCAGAAGCGCCAGTATCAGCGCCATTCTCACATAGACGCCATACCGGGCTTGTTTAAAGTACACGGCTCTCTTGTCTGCGTCCACCTCCACGGAAATCTCGTTGACCCTGGGCAGGGGGTGGAGCACCAGCATGTCCTCCTTTGCCAGCGCCATTTTGTCCGCATTGAGAATATAAAAATCTTTTAACCTGACATAATCTTCTTCATTGAAGAACCGTTCCTTCTGTACCCTGGTCATATACAGCATATCCAGACGGGGCATGACCGTTTCCAGACGGATCACTTCTTCAAAGGGGATATTTCTCTCCCGCAGCATGTCCGTGATATAGTCCGGCACCCGCAGTTCCTCCGGTGAGATAAAGACGAAGCGGATGCCCTCATAACGCACCAGGGCCTTGATCAGGGAATGCACCGTGCGCCCGAATTTCAGGTCGCCGCACAGGCCCATGGTAAAGCCGCCCAGCCTGCCCTTGAGGCTGCGGATGGTCAGCAGGTCCGTCAGGGTCTGGGTGGGATGCTGATGTCCGCCGTCCCCGGCATTGATGACGGGAATATCTGACTTTTCAGCGGCTACCATGGGCGCGCCTTCCTTGGGATGCCGCATGGCGCAGATGTCCGCGTAGCAGGAGATAATGCGGATGGTGTCGGAAACGCTTTCCCCCTTGGAAGCCGAGGAAGACGCCGCGTCGGAAAATCCTATGATCCTTCCGCCAAGCCTTGTCATGGCCGATTCAAAACTTAAGCGGGTGCGCGTGCTGGGCTCATAAAAGCAGGTTGCCAGTATTTTGCCATCGCAGGCATGGGCGTACCGCTCCGGATGATGTTCAATGTCGTTGGCCAGATCGAAGAGTCTGTCCAGTTCCTGGGGAGTAAAATCCAGCGGGCTCATCAAGTGTCTCATATTGTGTCCTCATTTCTTATTAATATAGATGTCCTTGTAAGGCGTGTTTTCAATCGGGCAGGCGTGCCCCCTGCGCCGCCCGGCGGCACATTTTCCCTCCGCGGGGCTGTGCACGAAAAAGAAGTCGAAGAGTAAACTCTTCGACTCCTGATTATGATTGATAGGATAATAATTCTTCCACGGTCTTACGTCTGGGAGCAGCGGGTGTCTCATCAGGATATCCGATGGGAATCAAAGCCACCAGCTCTCTGTCTTCGGGGAGCTCCAAAAGTGCGGCGGCATCTTCTTCGTCAAACAGACCCATGATAACAGTACCCAGCCCCTGTTCGTAAGCGGCCAGACAAAATGCTTCTCCGGCAACGCCGGCATCATACATCTGCCATCTGTCTCCCTTGGGGGTGGAGAAAGAGCCATCCCGCTCGTAACCGCTGCGGCCTTTGATCATTGTGACAGCCACTACCATGGGGGCATTGTCCATGATCTTTCCGTTACCGGGAAAGATGGATGTACATTTTGCCAGGGCGGCTTTCTTTTCCCCTTCCACGGCAATATAGCGGACGATCTGCGTATGCTTCCAGCTGGGCGCATAGGACGCGGTCTCCACGATCTGCGCCAGCAGCTCGTGGGAAACGGGCTTGTCCGCAAATTTACGGATGCTTCTGCGGCCTCTGATACATTCGTTAGCAGTCATTTCTGGAACCTCCTTAAACCATTTTTTTAATGATACCACGTAAGGGCATAAGTTTCAATGAAAAAATGTTCCGGCCCGGAAATTTTAGTCTTCTCCGGAAAAATGTATGGAAGCCGGTTTAGCGTTTTGCAGGCTGTGCCTGCTTTTCAAGGCAGACCGTCCGGCTGCATTTCGCCACGGAGGTGCTGCGGTGGGTTACCATGACAAAAGTTTTTTCCCGCACATTTGACAGCAGAAGCTCCAGGATCTCGTTTTCATTCTGATAGTCCAGCGCGGAGGTGGCTTCGTCGAAGACAATCACTTCGGGGTTTTTCAGAAGCAGTCTGGCGATCAGAAGTCTCTGCCGCTGTCCCCCGGACAGGCGTATGCCGTTTTCACCGATGACCGTATCGAATCCCAGAGGCAGCTCCCGGATAAATTCCATAATGTTTGCCCGGGTGCAGGCATCCGTCATTTCCGGCTCCGAGGCATCCTCTTTGCCGAACAGAAGGTTTTCCCGGATGGTCAGGTTAAACAGGCTGGTCTCCTGCATTAAGAAACCCGCTTTTGCGTAGACCGATGTGCGGTCCGTGAGCCGGAAGGGCTGTCCGTTCCAGAGGATTTCACCCTGTTCCGGCTCCAGGCATCCCGCCATGAGCCGGATGAGGGTACTTTTCCCGCTGCCGCTTTCTCCCACAATGGCAATTTTTTCTCCCCGCCGGAGCTCCATGCTGAAATTCTGCAGAATGGTTTCCGGGCTGTCCTCATAGGAAAAGCCGATTTGCTTCAGCTCCAGCCTCTCAAAGGTATCCAGGGCCAGGGGCCTTTCCGGCAGGGGCAGGTCCATAACGGAACGGATCCGCTTTACCGATTGTTCCTGCTCACCCCAGCTCATGCAATTGTCGGAAAGACTCAGAAGACGGTTTGTAAAGTCTCCGTAATACTCCATGAAGGTCAGCAGTACCGGCACGGTGGCAAGCTGCCGGATGACCAGGACACCGCCCAGGAGATAGAGACCCATTTTGGTAAGAAACACATCCTTAAAGGCCAGGAAGGTACGGTTCATAAACCAGCACATATGGGTTTTCAGGAAAGCATTTCCCATGGCATCCCAGAGGGATTCAAATTCTTTCTGCTGCCGTTCTCCGGAGTGGTTCGTCTTTACTTCCTTCCAGAAGTAGAGATTGTGGATACAGAAGTCATTGTAAGTGGTCTGGATATTCCGTATTTTTTCATACTCCACATTGCTCCGTCCCCTGATATGGCGTGTGATGAAAAAGGACAGGGGCAGGAGCAGGAAGCTCACAAGAGACAGAATCCAGTTCAGATACAGCAAAATGCCCGTGGTGATCAGTATGTTGATCAGGGAGATCACAAACTCCAGCTTTTTTTCCCGGAGCAGCACCAGATTTTCCGTGTCATGGTGCAGTCTTTCCTTCAGCTCTCCCGGGGAAAAGCCCTGCAGGACAGGAATGTCCAGGGCACCGTATTTCTGCAGGACCTTTTCTTTCCATTCCGCCCTCATGGCCGGAAAAACCTGATTGTAGACAATCCGTATCAGAACAGAAACAAATGTTTTGCCCAGAAATACCGCCAGGTAGAGGGAAAAAACCAGCCACAGGCGTTCCAGCCGTCTTTCCGTGATGACTTCATTCAGAAATAACAGGTAGCAGTAAGGCGGTATAAGCAGCAGGCCCTGCTTCAGAAACTGCAGCAATATGTAAATACATAATTTCCCACGGTAGGAATGAGCTTCACGGAGTGGACTTCTTCCATGGAAAGGATACTTTTCATGGAAAGAATTTCCTGCATGGAAAGCATTATTTTCAGGGAGCGGATTTTTTTCAGGACTGGGTTTCATAGGGGCCTCCTTCCCGGATCCGGGCATTTTGGTATTCTTCCCACAATGTCCGGTAAAGAGTATTCTGTTCCAGCAGGGCGTCATGGGGCCCGAAGCCGGTCACATGCCCATCTTCCATGACCACTGCCTTATCGGCGGCCAGAACGGTAGAGAACCGATGTGCCACGGAAAGTATGGTGGTATCGGGAAGCTGCTGACAGATAAACGCATTTACGGCAGTTTCCGTATCCTCGTCCAGTGCGGAGGTGGCCTCGTCCAGAAGCAGGATTTTGGGCTGACGGCAAATGCACCTTGCGATGGCAATTCTCTGCTTCTGGCCTCCGGACAGGCTTCTTCCGCCGCTGCCCATGATGGTATCCAGGCCCTCCGGGAATTCTTCCACCAGTTCCTTCAGCCTCAGGCCCTCCAGTATTTTCCACAGACAGGGATCCCGGGATTTGTCGTCGGAGAAAATGATATTTTTCCGCAGACTGCCGTGAAACAGGGCGTTGTCCTGCCATACAACGGCAATCTGGCTCCTGAGGCTGGCGTAAGTGTAATCTGTCAGGCATTTTCCATCCACATAGATATTTCCCTCCAGTGGGTCATGGAAACGGCAGAGAAGCTGCAGCAGGGTGCTCTTTCCCTGGCCGCTTTTTCCCACAAAGGCGATTTTTTCCCCGGATGCCACTGAGAGGTCAAAATGTTTTAAAACCAGTCCGTCCCCGTATCCGAAAGAGATATTTTCAAAGCGGATGCTGCCTTGTGCAAGAGAATGGCTGCCTGCGGAGGGCAGGTCCGTCTCCTCTTCCCAGGAAAAAAATTCTTCCACCCGCCGGATTCCCACCAGATTGGCATTGATGTCCGTGAGTTTGCGGGCAAGGGCATTGTAATAGGCGGCGCAGGTGGAAAAATAAGCCGCGCAGGCCACAAACTGTCCCATGGTCATGGATTCCCCGGCCACAAAGAAGGCGGCAATGCCGTACAGGCAAAGCTGTCCGGCCAGAACCAGCGCCTCGTTGACCGTCTCTGATTTCAGGGAGAGATATCCCGCGCCGATTTCATCCCGGAGGATGCTTTCCGTCTTCTCCCTGTACTGCCGCTGGGCCCGGGGCTGGGCATTTAACAGCTTCAGCTCCGTGAGGCCGATCATCATTTCCTGGATCCATGCGTCCGCAAGTCCTTTTTTGGTCTGCAGCAGCTGCTGTTTTTCTTTTATCTTTGCGGAAAAGAAACGGATGGAATATGCCATGATGGGCGTCATGACCACGGTGAGCGCGCCCAGATAGACATTGGTGTAAAAGATATATCCTATGGAGATGGCCAGCTGTATAAAATTGGCCAGCACATAAAAAAGGCTCCGATGGATAAACTCCAGAAAACATTCCGTGTCTTCCTGGATCCGCCGCATCACGTCGCCGCTTTTGATATGGGTCAGGACACCTGCCCTGAGCCGCAGCAGATGGGCAAAGCACTGTCTGCGGATATCCACCACATAGGTGATTTTCAGATGTGCCCACAGATAGTTCAGGACGCTGTGCCCGCACTGGTTGAGAAAATACAGCCCTGCATAGAGAAAAAAGCAGAGCAGGAATCCTTTCATCTGCCGGATATAGAAAATCTGGTCCACAATTTTACCTATGCAGAAAGGAAACATGGCGCCTGTGACGGTGCCGAAAATTACGGAGCCAAATAGGGCGGTCAGTTTCAGACGATAACCCTTTGTGGTGCGGAAGATATATTTCATGTTCTGCTCCTTTTCCCAGGTGGGGTTTTTGTCATTTTTTGTAAGGTTTTTGGAAGAATGCATACAGCATCATTGCTTTTTCAGTTTACCATAATATGGTGTACGGGTCAAAAGGTTCTTCCGCCCAGTGGGCCCAAACCTGGCAGAAAGCAATTTTCGCACAAGTTCCGGGGATGGTTTCCGCATCTTGTGGAATCCGTAAAAGTGCGTTTGCATATTTTGCGGGAATAGATTATAATGGAGAAAATCAGGGGCTGTCAGAAAACGGTTTTCAGACGCCGCCGGAAAGGGAAGGGCAGGAAAATGGAATTTGTGGAGAGAAAAAGATGGATGTTTTTCGGACTTCCGTTCACTTTTACAAAATATACTGTAAAAGAGGACATGATCACGGTTTCGGAGGGTTTTCTGAAAACGGTGGAAAATGACTGTTATATGTACAAGGTGCAGGATGTGACACACAGCGCCAGCCTGGGGGAGAAAATGTTCGGGCTGGGAACCGTGATCTGCTATACGGGCGATACCACCCATCCCCAGCTGATTCTGCAGCATATCAAAAACTCAAGACAGGTGAAAGATTTTATCCTGAAGGAATCCGAGGAAGCCAGGCTGAGGAGACGTACCGTGAACATGCTGGATATCGGTTCCGGGGATGTGGATGATATGGACCAGGGAGAGGATTAGGGGGCGTCCTGCCGGGCAGCGTGGGAGGCTTTCCGGCCGCCGGGATGCGGCGGACAAAGGAGTCGTTCCAGAAGCAGCCCCGCGCAGAACCAGAACGGGACAAAATCCAGGCGGATGACACGGCCTACATTCCAGCGGCTGCGCCCATAGTCCCAGGGACAGAGTTTGTGCTTTGAGAGCAGGCGTCCGGTGACATATTCCATGGAGAAAATCAGGCCCGCATAGGCGGATCCCCTGACCCAGGGTGATTTTCTGCCAAGGAGACGGCCAAATGGCGTCAGGAAGGCGGCGCTGCCGTAGATGGGAAACATCCAGAGAGATGTGTTTCCTTTCAGGGACATGTCCCGACGGCGCAGGGAATCCAGGGAAGTGAAAACGATTTCCATGCACCAGCCGGCAAGTCCGCATTTCAGAAAATTTCCGGCAAACCGGATCAGGGTTTTTTTCATAAAAATACCCATGCCTTTCCGTAACCTGCGAATTTGGGCCGCAGGCACAAATTTGCGTGTGAAAAATTTATTTTTCACACTAACGCTCCTTTTGGGCTGCAGAATCAGACATATTCTTCAAACATACTCTAGTTTACTGCCTGAATATCATCCAGACAGTACACTAGTATGCGCCCCGGGAGAAAAAATATGCAGTTCTGTTCCGGCATCCGGAAACGGATGGCAGGAAAAGCATCCGGAAACGGAATGAAAACAGGAGAATACATGAATTACAGGGAAGCGATGGAATATATGGAGCAGGCGGGGCAGTACGGAGTGGTACCCGGCCTGGAAAGCGTCCGCCAGCTGTGCGGGAGAATGGGCAATCCCCAGGAGAGCCTGAAATTTGTACATATTGCGGGCACCAACGGGAAAGGCTCCGTGTCTGCCTTTGTGGCATCCGTATTAAAATGCGCCGGCTGCCGGGTGGGGAGCTTTTCCTCCCCGGCACTGAAGGAAAGGGAAAGTATCCGGGTAAACCAGGTCCCTATTACCCAAAAGGCCTTTTGCCAGGGCATGGAACTGGTAAAAGAGGTGTGCGGGGGGATGCAGAAGGAGGGCCTGCCCCATCCCACACCTTTTGAGATGGAGACCGCGCTGGGCTTCTGGTATTTCCGGGAAAAACAATGTGATATTGTGGTGCTGGAAACGGGCATGGGGGGACTGCTGGATGCTACCAATATCGTGGAGCACACTTGCGCGGCGGTGATCACTTCCATCAGCAGGGATCACACGCAGTTTCTGGGGGAGACGCTCTCCGGGATCGCGGCCCATAAGGCAGGCATTCTCAAAAAGGGATGCCGGGCCGTGACCGGTGTGCAGAAGCCGGAGGTTATGGAAGTGATCCGGGAAAAAGCGGCCGGACTGGGCTGTCCCCTGACCGTTGCGGACGCAGGCGGGGCGGCGCATGTGCATTACGGTCTGGAAAGGCAGTGGTTTGACTATGGGGGATATTCCAAAGTGGAAATCGGTCTTGCGGGGCAGTATCAGATTGAAAATGCCGTTCTGGCCCTGGAAACGCTGAAATGCCTGAAAGAAAGCGGTTTTCCGGTGACGGAGGCAAGCCTCCGCAAGGGGATGGCCCGGGCCCAATGGCCGGGGAGATTTGCGGTTATCGGCAGAAAACCATGGTTTGTGGCGGACGGCGCGCACAATGAAGACGCGGCAGTCAGGCTCAGGGAGTCGGTGGAATTGTATTTTCCAGGCCGAAGGGTAATATTTATCATGGGAATGCTGAAAGATAAGGAACATGAAAAAGTAATCGCAGGGATGCATTCCCTGGCAGACCAGATTATCACCGTGACACCCCCGGACAATCCCAGGGCGCTGCCGGCATATCTGCTGGCCCGGGAGGCGGCGGAATATCATAAAAATGTGACGGCTGCAGATTCCCTGGAGGAAGCTGTGGAGATGAGTTACCTGCTGGCGGGGAAGGAGGATGTGATACTGGCTTTCGGTTCCCTGTCTTTCATGGGCCGGCTGCCGGATATCGTGGGCAAACGGAAGGGCGCCGAAGGCAAAGGGAATGCCCGGGGAAATAAGTCTGTATGACAGAAAAAATGACCGGAAGGGGCTGCCGGGACGGTCAGGGAAACGCGGAAAGGAAGCATATGATAGATCAGGAAAAAATCAGGAAAGCCGTGAAGCTTTTGCTGGAGGGAATCGGGGAGGATCCTGACAGGGAAGGGCTTCTGGAGACGCCGGACCGGGTCGCCAGAATGTATGGGGAAATTTTTGCCGGCATGTACGGGGACGTGTCCGAACCTTTGTCCAAAGTATTTACGGCAGACTATAACGAAATGGTCATGGAAAAGGATATTACATTTTATTCCATGTGCGAACATCATATGATGCCTTTTTACGGAAAGGCGCATATAGCGTATGTTCCGGAGGGAAAGGTGCTGGGACTGAGCAAGCTGGCCAGGACCGTGGAGATCTATGCAGGGCGGCTTCAGATACAGGAGCGGATGACAGGACAGATTGCGGATGCCATTATGGAGCATCTGGCTCCCCGGGGCGTGATGGTGATGCTGGAAGCGGAACATCTGTGCATGACCATGCGCGGGGTCAGAAAGCCGGGCAGCCGGACGGTGAGTGTGGCAGCCAGAGGGATTTTCGGCCAGGACGGGGCGATGCAGGACCGTTTTTTTCAGATGCTTGGGCGAGACGGGAAGCCGTTCTGAAAGCGGTATCAGTACGGGCATGCCCGGAAGTGTGAAAAGTATCCGTCAGAGGAGATACGAAAGAAGCAGCGGGGAAATGAGGTAATTTATGAAGATTGGAAAAAAGGAATTTGACACCGCAGGCCATACCTATGTCATGGGGATTCTGAATGTGACACCGGATTCTTTTTCGGATGGGGGCAAGTGGAACCGGAAGGACAGGGCGCTGGCCCATGTGGAAAAGATGCTGGAGGAAGGCGCGGATGTCATTGACATCGGAGGCGAGTCCACCCGGCCGGGATATACGCTCCTGCCGGAGGAAGAGGAAATCGCCAGGGTGGTGCCCGTGATAGAAGCGGTGAAGGCTTCCTTTGACGTGCCGGTATCTCTGGATACCTACAAACCGGCGGTTGCGTCTGCGGGTATTGACGCCGGCGCCGACCTGATCAATGATATATGGGGACTGAAGTATGATCCCCGGATGGCAGGCATCATTGCCGGGAGCGGCCTGCCCTGCTGCCTGATGCATAACCGGAAAAATACGGATTACCTTTCTTTTATGGAGGACGTGGCTTCTGATTTGAAGGAAAGCCTTGAGCTGGCGGCGGAAGCGGGAATTGCCGGGGAGAAAATCATTCTGGATCCGGGGGTGGGATTTGCAAAAAGCTATGAACAGAATCTTCAGGTGATACATCATCTGGAGGAGCTGGGAAACCTGGGGCATCCCCTGCTTCTGGGCTGCAGCAGGAAATCCGTGATCGGCCTGACGCTGGATTTGCCGGCAGATAACAGGCTGGAGGGGACCCTGGCGACTACGGTGCTGGCGGCCGTGAAGGGATGCATGTTTGTGAGGGTTCATGATGTCAGGGAAAATCTCAGGGCCATCAGAATGACGGAGGCGGTGCTGAAAAGCTGAGGGAAGACCCAGGTATGTGTTGACTGGTATGCCCGCCGAAGCGGGTACAGGGGGAAAATTATGTATTGTGAACAGGCAAAAGACGAAATACGTATCGAGAAACTGGGAGTATTTGCACATCACGGCGTATACCCGGAAGAGACAAAAAAGGGACAGACATTCTATGTCAATACCGTTCTGTACACCGATACCCACAAGGCGGGAATCAGTGACGAACTGGAGCATACGGTGGATTACGGCAATGTCTGCCATTTTATCACAAACTGGATGCAGAACAATACCTGTAGGCTGCTGGAGGCGGTGGCGGAGCGGCTTGCCCGGGCGATTCTGCTGCAATACGGCAGAGTGTCCGCCATAGACCTGGAAATTGTGAAGCCTTTTGCACCGGTGCGCCTGCCCTTTGAAGGCATATCCGTAAAGATTCACCGGAGCTGGCACAAGGCTTATATTGCGCTGGGTTCCAACATGGGGAACCGGGAAAAATATTTGTCGGGAGCCCTGGAGGCCATGAAGACACATCCGCTGATGCGGCTGGGGGAAGTCTCGGAACTGATTGTGACCAGGCCTTACGGCGGGGTGGAGCAGGAAGATTTCCTGAACGGGGTGGCGGAGGTAGAGACCCTGCTGGATCCGGAGCAGCTTCTGGAGACCCTTCACGAGATGGAAAAGGCGGCGGGACGGGAGAGACCCCTGCGGTGGGGCCCCAGGACCCTGGATCTGGACATTTTGTTTTATGACCAGCTGGTTCTGGAAAGCAAGGATCTGGTGATTCCCCATCCGGACATGCAGAACCGTTTGTTTGTGCTGCAGCCCCTGGCGGAGATAGCGCCTTATTTCAGGCATCCCGTTCTGGGAAAAAGTGTCAGGGAACTGCTGGAAATGCCCGGATTGGGAGGAAAATGACAGGGGCCGGTGTGAAGGCGGCCAAACCGCGCGGAGTCACAGATGGGGGGAGAGATATTTTCCCAGAAAACCCGCGCAGAGGCCGGTGAAAAGTCCCGTGAGGATGCCGCCCGGAATCAGGAATGGCAGATAGGACAGGACTCCGGGGGTTGCGGTTATGACCAAAGCAGTCAAAAGCTGTCCCGTGTTGTGGGCCAGGCCGCCCATGGCCCCGGTTAGAAAAAGCGTTTTTTTCCGGAGCAGGCGCATGACGAAGGCCATCACAAGCAGACTGAAAATACCCCCGGCAAGGCTGTAGAGCAGGGACAGGGCCTGGCCGAACAGCAGGGTGGACAGCAATATTCTTGCCAGCAGTACCCACAAGGCATCCCGGAAGGTGAAGTGGGCCAGCAAAATCAGAGTGATGATATTGGCCAGTCCCAGTTTGATGCCCGGAATGGGTACCAGCGGCGGGATGGCGCTTTCTATGGCGAAAATGGCAAGGGACAGGGTGGTAAAAAAAGCCAGGGTTGTCATCTTTTGAACAGACATGGGAACTCCTTCCAAAGGGGCCGGCATACGGCGCAGGGGGTTAATAGGTTATGGCATCCGGCAAATCGGATGGCGCTTCGGAATCGGACGAAGGGCGCAGCTGAATCACCAGACGGTTTGGCAGACAGGTGATGGGCAGCCGGGAGTCCCGGATAAAACCCTGCCCTACACAGAGCTTATCGGGACAATCGGCGGAAACAATGCCGATGCTGCCGGGGCAGACCTGAACTACATTGACACAATGATTTTCCCCTTCCACGGTAAAACTGTAGGTTTCGGCAGTCTCCTGCAGGGGGATGCTCATGAGCAGTTCCCCGTTCTGATAGATGTCCGCGGTGTATGGGGCATCTTCCGCAACGGGCAGCAGAAGGAAGAGCAGGCTGGCCAGTGCCGCCAGAAGGAGGAATGCTGTGATGATCACGGCATTTTTTGTTGGTTTTGTTTTCAAGGGAAAGTCACCTTTCTGCGTTCCGGGAGTTTACCCGGAAATTATTTTTGAATCTGAACACCCATGCAGCCTGCGGCGGCGCCAGGCATAAAAGGCCGGAAGTCTGGCCGATGCACAGCGGCGCATAAGGAAAATTGTTGCTGAAGCAACATGCGCCCCGGGCGGAGAGCAGGGATAAAATCTCCCCTACCTGATTAGTAAGTATAACAAAAAGGGCTGGAAAAATGAAGAGATATTTGGGATGTATGTTTTTTGCCTTGATGGTGCTGCTCTGCGGATGCGGAAGAGACGTTCCCGGAGAAGGCGGGGACCGGGGAAAGGAAGGCCCCTGGCAGCGTGTGGATACAGCCATGGGCACAGTGATACAGCAGACTGTTTATGGGGCACAGGAGACCGCGGAACTTTTTTCAGAGGATGTCATGGAGATGCTGTACCAGATGGAACGGGAAGAACTGTCCTGGAGGCTGGACACTTCCCAGGTATACAGAATCAACCGTTCCGCGGGCCTGGAAGAGGGCTGCGCGCTGTCGGAGGAGCTGGCAGGGCTTCTGGAGGCCTGTCAGGAACTGTCCGTGCGCTCGGAAGGGGCGTTTGACGTGACTCTGGGAAGACTCACAAGTCTGTGGAATATAGATCAGTGGTCAACAGAAGAAAATATGACGCAGTTTCAGATTCCTTCGGGGAAGGAGCTGGAAGCTGCGGTGGAAAGCTGCGGAAGCAGCAAAATGAAGATTGTCAGGAATGCTGAAAGTGCCGGAACGGAGCCTGATTCCGGCAGGGCCCGTATCTGGCTGCCGGAGGGAATGCGGCTGGATCTGGGCGCTGTGGGCAAGGGTCTTGCCCTGAGCCGGATTTCCAGACTTCTGGAGGAACGGGAAGAGATGGGCGGGGCGGTGATTTCCCTGGGGGGAAGCGTATTGACTTACGGGGTCAAACCGGACGGCAGTCCCTGGAAGGTGGGGATTGTGGATCCTGCGGACCCTTCCTCTCATCTGGGGATTCTGACGCTGGAAGGACAGTGGTGCGTCTCCACTTCCGGAGATTATGAGCGGTATGTGGAGGCAGACGGTGTGCGCTATCACCATATTCTGGATCCTGCCACCGGCTATCCGGCCCAAAGCGGCGTGGGGGGAGTGACCGTTCTGGTCAAGGACGGGCTGCTCAGCGATGGGCTCTCCACAGCCTGCTTTATCCTGGGGCCGGAACAGGGAATGGAGCTGGCAGAGGCATATGGGGCAGAAACGCTCTTTGTAATGCAGGATGGCAGTATCCGCATGTCGGAGGGCATGGAGACATATTTCAGCAGGTGACCCAAAAGCGCCTTTCCCGGAACGTGTCTGAAAATCCATGACCGGCGTAGTTTTTTTCAGGAAAATGTATACAAAAAAAGGATTTTGACGCCAGACACAGAATAATTAAATTAGGAGAAAGGTTTTCACGCGTATTTAGGCGCAGATGGGAGCGAATATGACAATCAGAGAAAACTTGGAGCAGTGGGAAAAACAATATTTAAGCCCGTATGCCTCCCACAGTACGGATTCCAGGGGCAGGCAGAGGTCCGAGAAACAATGTGATATCCGCACGGTATTTCAGCGGGACAGGGACAGAATTATCCATTGTAAGGCTTTCCGGAGGCTGAAAGACAAGACCCAGGTATTTCTGACACCGGAGAAGGATCATTACCGCACCAGACTGACGCATACCCTGGAGGTTTCGCAGAATGCACGCACCATTGCAAAGGCGCTGCGGCTGAATGAGGAACTGGTGGAGGCCATTGCACTGGGGCATGACCTGGGACATACGCCTTTCGGGCATGCGGGGGAGAGGGCCCTGAACAGGATTTGTCCGCTGGGATTTGAACACAGCCTACAGAGTGTGCGCACCGTGGACAGACTGGAGAAGAACGGCCACGGGCTGAATTTGACATATGAGGTGCGGGACGGGATTCTGAATCATCAGACCATAGGCAAGCCTCATACCCTGGAGGGAAAAGTGGTCCGGTTTTCGGATAAGATCGCGTATATTCATCATGACATGGATGACGCGGTCCGGGCGGGCATTTTGAAGGAAAGCGATGTGCCCAGGGAAATCCGGGAAGTCATCGGCTCTACGCCCAGCGAACGGCTGGACCATTTTATCCATGATATTGTGACCAACAGCATGGAGAAAAACGATATTGTGATGTCCGGGCCGGTGGCTGCCGCAATGAAACAGATGCGGGAGTTTATGTCCGAGAATGTGTATTATAATCCGCTTGCCAAAAGTGAGGAGGGAAAGGCGGAGCGGCTGATGGAAACCCTTTATTTCCATTTTATGAAGCATATTGACGATATGCCGGCAGAGTTTCTGGATCTTTTGTCGGAAGGGGAGGCCAAGGAGCAGGTAGTCTGTGATTATGTGGGCGCCATGACGGACCGCTTTGCCATCGCCACCTATGATGATATCTATATACCGAAATCATGGTCTGTATAATGAATAAACTGTGTTTTACGGTGCATCGTGTACCGTCGGCCAGAAAGGTCAGCAGGCCGGCCTGACATATCATGGAGGTATCAATGTACTATTCCGAAGAGATTGTAGAAGAAGTGAGAAGCAAAAACGATATTGTGGATGTGGTGTCCGGCTATGTGAAGCTGCAGAAAAAGGGCGGGCGCCACTGGGGTCTGTGTCCTTTCCACAATGAAAAATCGCCTTCCTTTTCCGTCAACGGCGATATGCAGGTGTATCACTGCTTCGGCTGCGGCGCAGGCGGAAATGTGTACACTTTTGTGATGAATTACGAGAACTATTCCTTTCCGGAGGCCATCAGGATGCTGGCGGAGAGAGCGGGGGTGCAGCTTCCGGAGGAGGATGAATCGGAGGAACAGCGCCGGAAAGAGGGCAGGCGCGCAAGGCTTCTGGCGGTGAACCGGGAGGCGGCAAAATTCTTTTACTACCAGCTGCGCAGTCCCCAGGGGGAGACGGGATACAGGTATCTGAAAAAAAGGGAACTCTCCGACGAGACCATTCATAAGTTCGGACTGGGGTTTGCGGGCAAAAATGGCGCGGTGCTGGTACAGTATCTGCGGGGAAAGGGATTTGAGGACGAGCTGATTCAGGAAGCGGGACTGGCAAGCCACTCCGAGAGACACGGAATGATCAGCCAGTTCTGGAACAGGGTCATGTACCCAATACAGGACACCAACAACCGGGTCATAGGATTCGGGGGCCGGGTGATGGGGGACGGGGAACCCAAATACCTGAATTCTCCCGAGACGCCGGTTTTTGACAAGAGAAGGAACCTGTACGGCCTGAATTACGCCAGAAAAGCCAGAAGTTCCAATATCATTCTCTGTGAGGGCTATATGGACGTGATCGCCATGCACCAGGCGGGCTTCACTCAGGCGGTGGCCTCCCTGGGGACGGCGTTTACGGGAGAGCAGGCGGCATTGCTGAGACGCTACACCGACAATGTGCTGCTGGCCTATGACAGCGATGGCGCAGGGGTGAAAGCGGCCCTGCGGGGGATCGCTATCCTGAGGGAAGCGGGATTGACCGGAAAAGTCATCAACATGCAGCCTTATAAAGACCCGGACGAATTTATCAAGGCCCTGGGCAGGGAAAAGTTCGAGGAACGTATACAGCAGGCAGAGAACAGCTTTTTCTTTGAAGTCAGGATACTGGAAGGTCAGTTTCATATGGAAGACCCGGAGGAGAAGACCAGATTCCATCGGGAGATCGCAAAGAAACTGTGCGAATTTTCCGAGGAAGTGGAGCGGGACAATTATCTTCAGGCCATAGCGGATAAATATTTTATCGGCATTGGAAATCTGCGGAAGCTTGTGGAAGGATACGCGCTGCAGACGGGCCGGGCGAAGCCGGCGGAACGTCCCAGGCCGGGAACGGGCAGGAAGAACGCCGCGGAGGAAAAGGTGAAAAGGGCGCAGAGGCTTCTGATATCCTGGATTGCGGACAGGCCCGGGGTGTATGGCAGGATTAAGAAATATATTTCGCCCCGGGATTTCACGGCGGACATTTACCGCAGGGTGGCAGAACGGATGTTTGCGGAACTGGAGCAGGGGGATTTCAGTCCTGCGGGAATGATCAGCCTTTTTGAGGAGGAAGAAGAGCAGAGGGAGGCTGCGGCGCTTTTTTCCGCCAACCTTCCCCAGCTGGACAACCTCCAGGAGCAGGAGAAAGCTTTCCGGGATATCCTGCTGTCCGTAAAAAAGAACAGTTATGAACGGGATCTTGCCAGTACGGGGACAGATGTAAATGCCCTCACCCGGGCCATAGAGGGAAAGAAAGCATTGGAAGAATTGGCGAGAACGCATATTTCCCTGGATTAGGGTAAAGATATTGGTAACTTTAAACAATTTTTTATGTTTATATAAGGGAAAACAGCTTCCCGGGGGAAATGGGCTTCCCCGGGGAAAACAGCCTCCCAAGGAAGGATGGAATTGCTACAATGGATGAAAACACACAGGCAAAGTTTGACGAGAAGGTGAAAGAACTCCTAAATATTGCCAAAAAGAAGAAAAACGTGCTGGAGTATCAGGAAATCAATGATTTTTTCACGGACATGCCTTTGGAAGAGGAACAGTTCGAGAAGATTTTGGATGTACTGGAGCAGAACAATGTGGATGTGCTCCGGATTACGGATGATGAGGTAGGCGATGATATCATCCTGACGGACGAAGATGATGTGGATGTGGAGAACCTGGATCTGACGATTCCGGACGGCATCAGCCTGGAGGACCCGGTGCGGATGTACCTGAAAGAGATCGGCAAGGTTCCCCTGCTTTCCGCAGAGGAAGAGATCGAACTGGCACAGCGGATGGAACAGGGGGACCAGGAAGCCAAGAAGCGTCTTGCGGAAGCCAACCTGCGTCTGGTGGTCAGTATCGCAAAGCGTTATGTGGGCCGCGGAATGCTTTTTCTGGATCTGATTCAGGAAGGGAATCTGGGACTGATCAAGGCGGTGGAAAAGTTTGACTACTGCAAGGGCTTTAAATTTTCCACCTATGCCACATGGTGGATTCGCCAGGCCATCACCAGGGCCATCGCCGACCAGGCCAGAACCATACGGATTCCCGTGCACATGGTGGAAACCATCAATAAACTGATTCGCGTCAGCAGACAGCTGCTGCAGGAGCTTGGCCGCGAACCGACCCCCGAGGAGATTGCGGAGGAAATGAACATGCCTGCGGACCGTGTGCGGGAGATTCTGAAGATCAGCCAGGAGCCTGTCTCCATGGAGACTCCCATCGGCGAGGAGGAGGACAGCCATCTGGGAGATTTCATAGAGGATGACAAAGTGCCGGTGCCGTCGGACGCGGCGGCTTTCACCCTGCTGAAGGAGCAGCTGGTGGAAGTTCTGGGTACTCTGACAGAGAGGGAGCAGAAGGTTCTGCGCCTCCGTTTCGGGCTGGATGACGGACGGGCCCGCACCCTGGAGGAAGTGGGAAAAGAGTTTAACGTGACCAGGGAGCGTATCCGTCAGATTGAGGCCAAAGCGCTCCGGAAGCTGCGTCACCCCAGCCGCAGCAGGAAACTGAAGGATTATCTGGATTGAGGAAGAATATGCGGCAGGAGAGGGGGATTGTCTTGTCTGGCCGGCTTCAGATGCTGGCTGACATGGTGACGCCGGGAAATATTCCTGCTGATGTGGGCTGCGACCATGGTTTTCTGTCCATTTATCTGGTGGAAGAGGGGATCTGTCCCAGGGCGGTCGCCATGGATGTGCGGGAAGGGCCGCTTTTGGCTGCGGAAAAGCATGTCAGGGAATCAGGGCTGGGGGATTACATAAGCTTAAGACTGTCGGATGGGCTGGCAGAGTGCCGGGCCGGGGAAGCGGATACCCTGATCTGTGCCGGGATGGGCGGCAGGCTGATGGAGAGAATCCTGACGGAAGGCATGGAAAAGGCGGCCGGGATGAAAGAACTGATTTTGCAGCCCCAGTCGGAGCTGGCGCAGTTCAGGGCTTTTCTCAGAAAGGCGGGATTTTCGGTAGTCCGGGAGGAGGCCGTGCTGGAAGAGGGGAAGTTTTATTTTGCCATGAAGGCGGTTTACGGGATGGCTGCCGGAGACCGGAAGGCGGGAGCGCCGGAAGGGGAAGGCGTGGCCGTTGCCGGGAAAACAGGGCCGGGAACCGGAATCAGAGGGCCTGCGGAACAGGATACGGATTTGGAACCGGCGCGGCATCTGTACGATTTATATGGAGAGAAACTGCTTCTGGGGCAGAACCAGGTGCTACGGCAGTTCCTGGAACAGCGGGAGGCGTATCTGGAACGGCTTTCCGGGAATCTGGCGCGGGCGGGAACCGGGAAAGCGGACATGCGGCTGCGGGAAGTGTGCCGGGAGCAGGAAGATGTCAGGAAGGCGCTTGCTTTTTACCGGTAAAGCACGCGAAAGGGGAAGGAACTGGAAACTTGTATGGATAGAAAGGGTGAGGGTATGGTAACGGTTACAATCCATGGAGAACAGAGACAGGTAGAGAAAGGCACCACATACGAAACCATTGTCTCGGAATATCAGAAAGAGTATGAGGATACCATTGCAGTGGTGGCCGTAAACGGTAAAATACGTGAATTGTTCAAGAGAGTCACCAAAGACTGTACGATAGAATTTTTTACCCTGCGGGATGATGTGGGACACAAAACCTATGTGCGCACTGCAACCATGCTTTTTTTAAAGAGTGTGCACGACCTGTTCGGCGCGGAAGCGGCCCGGGAGAGCTGTGTGGAATTTACCATAGGCCGGGGAATGTATGTGAATATGTTCGGGAAGGTGCCGGTGACGGCGCAAAGCGCCGGCAGGATTATGGACAGGATGCATGAATTGTCCGAAAAGAAGGCTCCCTTTATGAAACAGTCCTATCCCCTGGAGGACGCGCTGCAGCTGTTCCGGGAAAATGGCATGGAGGACAAGGTGAGCCTGTTCCATTACCGGATGAGTTCCAGTGTGAATATATACGAAATAGAGGGTTATTATGATTACTATTACGGATTCATGCTGCCCAATGCGGGATATGTGAAATGGTTCGACGTAGTGCCCTATGAAAAAGGCTTTATGCTGGTGCTTCCGACCAGGTCCAATCCCACATCCGTGGAGACGTTTGCGGAGAGCAGAAAGCTGTTTGAGACCATGGAAAAAGCCCACGACTGGGGCAGGACAGCAGGGATTGAGACTGTGGGCGATCTGAATGACCAGATCTGCAGCGGTTCCGTGAGCGACCTGATTCTGGTGCAGGAGGCGGAACAGGAGAGGAAGATCGGAGAGATAGCCAAGGACATTGTGGGCCGTGAGGGCGTGAAGTTTGTCATGATCGCAGGGCCTTCCTCCTCTGGCAAGACAAGTTTTTCCCATAGGCTGTCCATACAGCTGAGGACCCTGGGCAAGATCCCCCGTCCCATTGCGCTGGATAATTATTTTGTGAACAGGGAACTGACGCCCAGGGATGAAAACGGGGATTACAATTTTGAGTGTCTGGAAGCCATTGATGTGAAGCTGTTTAACGAGGATATGGTAAAACTGCTGGCAGGAGAGCGGGTGGAACTGCCCCGATTTAATTTCAAGACGGGACAGAGGGAGTATCACGGGGATTTCATGCAGCTGGGGGAAAGCGATATTCTGGTGCTGGAGGGAATCCACGGGCTGAACGAAAAAATGTCCTACGCCCTGCCGGAGGAAAGCAAGTACAAGATTTACATAAGCGCTTTGACTACCCTGAATATTGACGGACACAACCGGATACCCACCACGGATGGCAGGCTGATCCGGAGAATGGTGCGGGACGCACGGACCAGGGGAGCCAGCGCCCGGAGAACCATACAGATGTGGCATTCCGTGCGCAGGGGTGAGGAGGAAAACATTTTCCCGTTCCAGGAGGGGGCGGATGCCATGTTCAATTCCGCGCTGATCTATGAACTGGCCATGCTGAAGACCTTTGCGGAGCCGCTTTTGTTCCAGATTCCCAGGGAGGCGCCGGAATACTATGAGGCCAAGAGGCTTCTGAAGTTCCTGAGTTATTTCCTGAGCGTGCCAAGCGAGAGCCTGCCCAATAACTCCATCTGCAGGGAATTTGTGGGCGGGAGCTGTTTTAATGTGTAAAAGGCAGTGGATTAATGGAGGGAAAGATGAACATAGGATTTATAGGCGGCGGCAATATGGGCGGGGCCATGATGAAAGGGATTCTTGCCTCCGGAAAATGTAAGAAGGAAGAAATCATGGTGTTTGACCCGGCGCAGGAAGTACTGCGTGCCAGAAAGGAAGAACTGGGAATCCGGATAGCGGCCTGCGAAAAGGAAGTGGCAGAATTTGCGGATATTCTGTTTCTGGCGGTAAAACCCCAGTATTACGGTGAAGTGATAGCTGCGGTCAGGGACAGTGTCCGGGCAGAGGAGATGATTGTGTCCATTGCGCCCGGGAAAAATCTTGCATGGCTGGCAGGGGAATTCGGAAAACCGGTAAAAATAATACGCACCATGCCCAATACTCCCGCCATGGTCATGGAGGGGATGATGGGAATGTGTCCCAACGAGCATGTTTCCGGGGAAGAGATGGTTTTGGTCAGGGACATCTGTGAAGGATTCGGCAGAACGGAGACGGTGGGCGAGAATCTGATGGATGTGGTGACGGCAGTCAGCGGAAGTTCCCCGGCATATGTGTTTCTTCTGATAGAAGCCATGGCAGACGCGGCGGTGGCGGCGGGGATGCCCCGGGCGCAAAGTTACAGATTTGCCTCCCAGGCTGTGCTGGGAAGCGCCAGAATGGTGCTGGAGACGGGAAAGCATCCGGGAGAGTTAAAGGATATGGTCTGTTCTCCCGGAGGCACCACCATAGAAGCGGTGCGCGTGCTGGAGGAGAAGGGGTTACGGAGCGCGGTCTTTGAGGCGGTGAGGGCCTGCGTGGAAAAATCCAGGCAAATGTGAGGATACCGGCCTTCTGTGGGGAAATTTTCCGAAAGAGGAAAGAGCCGAGAGCCGAAGGGGGAATGCCGTAAGGGAAGCTGCCCAGTGGTTACGGGGTGGAAAACTCCGGAAGAGGAAAGAGCCGAGAGCCGGTGAGGAAATGTCCGGGAGGGAAGCCGCCCGGGGCTTACGGCTGTGGAAAACGGTCCGGGACGGACAGAACCGGAAGCAGAGAGAATCAGAATAAAGAAGGGATAGTCTGAGCGATGGGAGATGGGGAAATAAAGGTAAAAAGCCTGCAGAAAGCACTGACCATTTTAAACTGCTTTGTGAAAAAGTCCAGGCTGGGCGTGACGGAAATCAGTGAAATGTTAGACTTAAATAAGAGCAATGTACATAATATTCTTTCCACGTTTCAGGCCATGGACTATCTGGAGCAGGATGAGGAGACGGGAAAATACCAGCTGGGGGTGGGGATTTATGAACTTTGCCAGTCAGTGGGGGATAATTTTAATATCCGGAAAGTGATGATGCCCTTTATGCAGGAAATTGCGGATACCGCCAATGAGGTGGTTTATCTGGCAGTGCCAAGGGAGGACGAGATGGTCTATCTGGAGGCAATGCACCCCATGGAATCATACAATCTGATGCGGGCAGTGCTGGGAGAACACGCGAAAATGTATTGTACCGGCATCGGAAAGGCAGTGCTGGCCTATCTGCCGGATGATGTGATTGAAAATTATATCAGCAGAGAGCTGGTTTCCTACACGGAACATACCATTACGGATAAGGAAATTCTGCGCAGGGAACTGAAGGAAATCCGGCAGAGGGGCTATTCCATCGACAATATGGAGCACGAGTTCGGGGTAAAATGTGTGGGAATGCCCATTTTTAACCGCCGGGGCGAGCTGGTGGCAGCCATCAGCGTCAGCGGGCCTTCCCTGCGTTTTTCCGGCGAACGGATTGAATATATTGTCAAAATTATGCGGGATTCCCTGGAAAAAGCCAGGGAACGGATTTGAGACAGGGCTGGAAAAGGATTTTGTGGGTATCCGCGGATACTGTCAATAATGACTATGAATCTGGCGTCCGTATTCTCCTGGTTGGGGGGAATGCGGACGCTTCTTTTGGTTGGAAAAGTTTTCCGGATATGAAAATGTTAATTTGCACAAAAAAAGATAGAATTATTTGTATATTTTGTTGATTTACAAGAATTGAGGTATATGATATATTTTAAATAACAAAATTAAGAACGACGTTATGTAATAGAGAACAGCATGACGATTATATAGGAACTCATGAACGTTTGATTCGGCGGGCGTGCCCGTGGGCTGTTGAACTTCAATTCTAAACTCCCATGCACCAAGCTGCTCCACCATATATGAAAGTGGGGAGTTTAGAAGATGCACACAAACCCTCAAGGGAAGAGGATTTGGCGCACAGCAGTCTTGCAAAACCGCAAAGAGAAGCGGTTTTGGCTTCGCGGTGCCGGAATGGCCCAGGGACTTTTACAGTAATGAAATGTTTTATTTTCACGAGGCTGGTTTTGGGTGCCGTAGGGGTGAAAGGGATGGAATGAGTGATATATGATCTTTTTTTCTCAAAATAACAGAGAACGACGTTCTGTAATAATGAACGAGGAGACGATATGGATAATTATTTTCCGGGAGGGGTATGGCCTGTGATGCTGACTCCGTTTACAGAGTCAGGGGCTGTGGATTATCAGGCACTGGAAGCCCTGGTAGAATGGTATATTTCCCAAGAGGCCAGCGGTCTCTTTGCAGTGACACAGTCCAGCGAGATGTTTTTTCTGACGCTGGAGGAAAGGGTGCGTCTTGCGGCATTTGTGAAAGAAAAAGCCAGGGGAAGGGTTCCGGTGATCGCATCGGGACATATTTCGGATTCCCTGGAGGACCAGGCGGAGGAAATCCGCAGAATAGCGGAAACCGGCGTGGACGCGGTGATTCTTGTAACCAACCGGCTGGCAGGGGAGGAAGAGGATGAGGCGGCGTGGATCCGGAATCTGGACAGGCTTCTGGGGATGATTCCGGAGGATATCCGGCTTGGGCTGTATGAATGTCCCTATCCCTATAAGAGGGTGATGACCGCCGGGATGACGGAATGGTGCGCAAAGTCGGGCAGGTTTTATTTTTTGAAAGATACCAGCTGTGACATGGATAATATCCGGATGAAACTGGAAATCTGTAAAGGAAGCAATCTGAAACTTTATAATGCAAATACTGCCACTCTGCTGGAATCCCTGCGGTGCGGCGCCGCCGGATACAGCGGCGTAATGGCAAATATGCAGTGCAGGCTATATGCGAAACTGTGCAGGGAGGCGGGACAGCATCAAATGGACACATTGTCCGAAAACCTGACAATGTGCGCCCTGATCGAGAAACAGTGGTATCCTTCCAATGCCAAGTACTATCTGGGCAAAGAGGGCGTCCCGGTACATACCGGGTGCAGGGTACAGGATGCCGGCAGGCTGACCAGGACATACAAGAATGAAATGAATATGCTCCGGCATATCACCCAAAGGCTGGAAAAGGAATTCATGAAGGAAGAGGTGTCAAATGAAAGCAGCTAAGACAAAGATGGGAAGGAAAAAGTTTCTGAAAAATGTGAAGCAGAGCAGATGGCTTTACCTGATGTTCGCACTGCCCTTCCTGTATTTCATTGTATTTAAATACGGCGCCATGGCATGGCTGGTCATAGCATTTGAGGATTTTAATGCTTTCAAGGGGGTATTTAACAGCAAGTGGGTGGGACTGAAATGGTTTCAGGCCTTCATAAAGGATCCGTATTTCTGGAACATTGTGAAAAATACCATCGTGCTGAACCTGTGGAACATTATCATATGCTTCCCGGCCCCGATTCTGCTGGCCCTGATGATCAATGAGGTGAAAAACAAGGCGTTCAAGAAATTCACCCAGACCGTTTCCTATCTGCCTTACTTTTTGTCTACAGTGGTGGTATGCGGTTTCATTACCAATATTGTGGCAACGGATGGCCTGATCAATCAGGTTCTGAAGGCGCTGGGAATGAATACGGTTACTTTCCTGATGGAACCTGGGTGGTTCCGGCCCATTTATGTCATGTCCGAGCTGTGGCAGGGATGCGGCTGGGGCTCCATTATCTACCTGGCGGCGCTGGCAGGCGTGGACCAGCAGCTGTATGAGGCGGCATCCATAGACGGGGCCAGCAAGTTCCAGCAGCTGATTCATATCAGTCTTCCGGGAATTGCATCGGTTATTTCCATTCAGTTTTTGCTGACCATAGGACGTATTTTATCCATTGGATATGAGAAGATCATCCTTTTGTACAACGGAGCCACCTATGAGACGGCGGATGTGATTTCCACCTATGTATACAGAAGGGGTCTGATTGAAGCCAATTACAGTTACGGCGCGGCGGTGAGTATTTTCCAGTCGGTGATTGCGCTGTTTCTGGTGGTCATGGCAAACCGGGCCGCAAGGAAGATCGGCCAGACAAGTCTGTGGTGAGAATTTCGGCGGCGGGCCGGAAGAAAAACCGTATTTTGCGGAAAGAATCCCGGGAGCAGACATTTATACGGCGATAAAACGGTTCGGCAGATTTCCGTGCCGAAGTGGTATGCCAAACAGGATGGAGGTATGAAAAGTGAAACGAAAACTAAGTGCGGGAGACCGGATTTTTATGATCGTGGTAGTGGCCATACTGGTGCTGGTGTGCCTGTGTGTCATTTATCCCATTTATTATATGCTGATCGTATCCATAAGTGATGGATACGCGGTTACCAGGGGCGAGGTGAATCTGTTTCCCAAGGGAATCAACTTTGCCGCCTATCAGGCGATTCTGTCCAACAAATATGTGCCAAACTCCTACAAGAATACCATCGTATATACGGTATCGGGAACTCTGGTCAATCTGGTCATGACGGGACTGTGCGCCTATCCCCTTTCCAGAAAACATTTTTTCGGCAGACATGTATTCAATGCCATGATTGTGTTTACCATGTTTTTTGACGCAGGCATTATCTCCCAGTACATGGTGGTCAACTCTTTGCACATGAGAAACACCATATGGGCGCTGATTATTCCGGGGGCAATCAATGTCTGGTACATGATGATCATGAGAACCTTCTTCTCGGACATTCCGGAAGACCTCTTTGAATCTGCCAGGCTGGATGGCGCCAATGACCTGACGATTTTCGTCAGGGTAGTGGTTCCCCTTTCCAAGGCAGTGATGGCCACCATGGTTCTGTTCTACGCGGTGGGCCACTGGAACGCATTCCTGACACCCCTGATCTACCTGGATGACAGAAACAAACTGCCCATGCAGCTGATTCTGAGGAACATTGTCATGGGAGCGGACGCTTCCGTCAGCGGTTCCATGTCCATATCTTCGGATGTGGCCACCATGAGTATGAACATCAAATATGCGGTTATATTTATTACCATACTTCCGATTCTGGTAGTATATCCCTTTGTACAGAAATATTTTGTCAAAGGTGTCATGGTTGGATCTGTAAAGGGCTGACACACTGCTCTTTTAGATATGGTACAAATCAACATAATTGTAAAAAAAGGAGACAGATTATGAAGAAGAAAACAGTAGCGCTTTTACTGACCCTGAGCATGGTGCTGTCTGCCGCACTCACCGGATGCGGAGATTCGGGTGATACTGGCAGCAGTGATGCAGGAAATTCCGAAGACTCTTCCCAGGTTTCCCAGGAGAGTTCTTCCGGCGAGGATTCCGGACAGGCCGAAGGCGGCGAAAGTGATGACGGGGGGGCAGAAACCGACAAGGAAGAAATCACCGTCACCATGATGGTCACGGAACCCGTTACCCAGGAGCTGCCTGAGACATTTCCCCTGCTGGATGCCATCAAGGAGAAATTCAACATTAACCTGGAACTGACCATTGTTCCGGGCGCAGACTACGGTACCAAGAAAGCAACCGTGCTGGGAACCGCAAATCTGCCGGATGTGGTCTGCGGCATGACCGTGGATGAGGTAAAGCAGTACGGCACAAGCGGAATGTTCCTGAACCTGGACGAATACAAGAGCTATGCGCCGGATTATTTCGGGCTTGTGGATGGTGAGGACAGGGCCATTGAGACCAACAAGATGAGGGTGAACGGCAACCTGTACTGCTTCGAGAAGCTGGAGAAGTACCGCGTGGCCATCGCTCCCCTGATCGGTATCCGTATGGATCTTCTGGCAGAGCAGAATATCGCAACACCAACCACCTTTGACGAGTATTATGATGCCCTGCTCAAGATCAAGGAAGCACATCCCGAGATGTATGGTTTTTCCACACGTAACGGCACCAATTACCTGATCGGAAACTTTGCCTACAGCATGGGCACCGGCGGATTCCCCACATTCAATACCACAAGGGGTATGTATCTGGAGCCTGCCACGAACACATATGTCTATGGTCCTACGGACGAGAAGTTTACCAGAGTGGTGGAATTCCTGAGAAAAGCATACGCGGATGGCATTCTTCATCCCGATTACGCCAATATGGACAAGGATACTATGTTCGAAAAACTGTCCAACGGCGAACTGATGAGCGTATATGACAACAATTCCTTTATCAGCCGTACTTACAATCCTGCCCTGCAGCAGATCAATCCGGAAGCGTATTTTGACATTCTGGAGCCGCTGAAGGATCAGGATGGAAATATCCGGGCTTACCGCTACAATAAAGACTGGACGGACAATGTGGCCGTGATCAGTTCACGTACCGAGCATCCGGAGCGCATTGTGGAAATGATGAACTGGCTGTACACGGAAGAAGGTTCCCTGCTTTCCAACTTTGGTGTGGAAGGGGAGCATTATGACATGGTGGACGGTGTTCCCACCATTAAGCAGGAACTGATTGACGAGTGTGCAGGCGCGGATGACATCACCAGCGCGGTTCTGGGCAAACTGGGCGCAGGCCTTCTGGGTATGGCATATTATGTGGACGAGACATTCAGCGCACAGGTTTCCGATCCCATCTATATGGAGCAGGCCGACAAGGTTGCCGCATGGACGGAGGCAGGAGAACTGGATTTCCTTCCCAACTGGCTTTCTTTCACGGAAGAAGAGCAGGAGAAGGTGACGGAGATCGAGCAGAACCTGAGCAATATCTTTAACCAGGAGATAGATGCCTTTATCACAGGAAAGAAGTCCATGGATGAGTGGGCAGGCCTGGTGGAAAGTCTTAAGGGCGCGGGAAGCGAAGAACTGGAGAACATTTTCAACGCAGCTTATGACAGAATTAAATAATTGAGAGAATAGCGGCGCTCTTTGGCAAAGGCCGCGGGAAAGGGGGCTGTGCATGGGCAGGAGATGGCTTGTGGCACGGCCTCCTTTTCATCATATGGAAAGAGCACGGCCGAAGGCATCCGGAGGCGTGAAGAGTCATGCTACGGCCCGTACCACAAGAGAAGCGAAACGGGCGGGCACATGGATGATTGCGGTTAAATTGGGAAAGCGTTTTCCCATGAAAGCGGGCGGGGGTTTTAAGGATGAAGAAATATGGTGTGATTTTGGAAAAAGGCGCCACGGACTGGCAGATTTTCCAGCAGGATGAAAAAGGGATGGCGCGGATAGAACTGGAAGGGTATTATATCAGTGCCCATGTGCTGCCCAGGTTCCCCATGACGGTGGAAGAGGATGGGGAGGAACCGGAATCGGTCCGGGTCAGGATTGTCAGGGAGTATGATGGAAGTGTGGTGAAGGACTGGACAAATGCCGGGCGCCCGGAGAAGGGAAGATGGCGGATTGCTTTCAGCGATGTGCCGGCAGGGGGATTGTACCGGATTGAGAGCTGCCTGAAGTATGACCAGTGGGACTGCAGAAAATGTACCCGCGGGGATATGGTGCATCATATCGGGGTGGGGGATATTTTCCTGATCGCAGGCCAGAGCAATGCTGCGGGAAGGTCAAAGGTACCCGTGTCCGACGAACCCTGCGCGGCGGTGCATGTACTGCGGCCGGACGGAGAGTGGGACATGGCCACGCATCCCCTGGGAGAGACCACGGATATGCTTTATGTGGACAATTTTGAAAATCATAACCCGGGGCATTCCCCCTGGATTCATTTTGCCAGAATCCTGCATCAGGAGCTGGGGTATCCCATAGGACTGATTCCGGCTGCCAGCGGCGGCACGCCCCTCTCCTGGTGGGACTGCCGGGAAGAGGGAAACCTGCTGGACTGTGCATGGAAACTGGTACGGCGGGGGGGAGGCAGGATCCGGGCAGTGCTGTGGTCCCAGGGAGAGTCGGACACGGGGCCGGAGGCCTGCACATATGAGAAGCGTCTGGGGGATTTTCTGACACTGGCAAGAAGGGTTTTCGGCAATCCCATGCTGCCTTTTTTGCTGGTGCAGACAAACCGCTGCCTTATGGGGACAGATACGGACCAGGACAGGGGATTTGGCATGGTGCGGCAGGCACAGCTGTCGGTTATGGAACGGATGAAAGGGGTGTGGACGGTTCCCTCCGCAGACTTGCCGGTCAGCGACGCGATGCACAACAGCTCCCTGGCAGATATGGGCATTGGGGGGAGATGTGCGGACTGTGCGCTGGCAGAGATTTACGGAAAGCCCCGGAACTGGAAGGGCCCTTTGCCGGTGAAGGCGCTGGGGGAGGGCAGGCAGGTGAGCATTCTTTTCCAGGGTGTAAACCACTGGCTGGAGCTTTTTGACCTGGAAGCGGAGCGCCTGCCCATAGAGGCGGAGGACGAGGAGGGATTTATTCCCCTGGAAGGCTACAGGACGAAAATGGCAGAGGGAAAATGCTGGCTGGAGCTGGAGCTTGCCAGAAAGCCCAGGGGCGTGACACAGATCCACGGCGCATGGAGGGCCTGGCCCCGGGCAGCGGTTCCCTGCGATGGACAGGGTCTCCCCATGTACTCCTTCTACGGATTGAGAGTGGACAGCGGCGCGGAGAGCGCAGCGGAACTGGAATAAAAAAACAGCAGAAGCGAAAGAGGCGGCCCAGAGAATGAACGGACGCGGAAGCGGCCGGAATTACTCTGCGGGAGAGGCCGCAGAGAGAGCGAATGCGGAACTGGAATAGAGGTACTAAGCGTGATCAGACTGAACAGGTATTATGAAGGGAAAACGAAAGCCCTTGTCTTAAGCTATGATGATGGGCGGATATATGACAGGCGCATGGTGGAGACGCTGGACAAATACGGCATAAAGGCCACTTTTCACCTGAATGCCGGAAATCTGGGCATGGAAGGGCATTTGCGCCCGGAGGAAGTGAACGGTTTATACCGGAATCATGAGATTGCCGCCCATACGTATTCCCATCCCCATATGCTGCAGATTACCGAAGAGCAGCGTCTCATGGAACTGTGGAGGGACAGGGAGCGGCTGGAAGAAATTTCGGGAAACATTGTGGACGGATTTTCCTATCCGTATGGGGAATACGACGAAAAACTGAAACAAATCACAGAGGCATTTGGATTTTCCTATGCCCGGAGTATAGAGAGCCAGTATGACTTTCAGCTTCCGAAGGATTTTTACGCATGGCATCCCACCTGCCATCATCGGGAAAACTGTGTGGAACTGGCAAAAAAGTATCTGGATTACGATTACCGGGAAGGGCTGTCGGTCTTTCTGCTGTGGGGACACGGCCATAATTTTGAGAGGGAAGGCAACTGGGACATTCTGGACCAGTTCTGCAAACTGATGGGGAACCGGGATGACATCTGGTACTGTACCATGGGAGAGTTTGCCCGCTATGTCAGGGGGCTGGGCGCGCTGAAAACATCAGTGCGCGGGACACTGATGTATAATCCCACGGACCAAAGACTGTGGCTGGAGAGGAACGGGAAACTGGTGAGCATCGGCCCGGGGGAGAGAAAAAGGACGGAGGAACTGTTATGAATTATCAGGTAAAGAATCATCAGCATATTTTTGCATCGGAGACCTTGTTCCGGCAATGTCATGCCTCCACGGTCTGCGTGCTTCCGGACAAAAATCTGGGGGCGGCATGGTTTGGCGGGGAACATGAAAAAGCGCCGGATGTGGCCATCTGGTTTTCCAGAAGAGTCGCGGGAGAGTGGAGCGAACCCCGGAAAGTGGCAGACCGGGAGGATGTGCCCTGCTGGAACCCGGTGCTGTTTGCGGATGGGGAGAGACTGCTTTTGTTTTACAAGGTAGGAAAAGAAATTCCCTCCTGGCAGACTTTCGTAAAGGAATCCCGGGACAGCGGATTAACCTGGGGAGAGGAAAGGGAACTGGTGCCGGGAGACCGGGGCGGCAGGGGACCTGTGAAAAATAAGTGCATCCGGCTGCAGGACGGCGGGATACTTGCCCCGGCCTCCACGGAGGAGGGAGGCTGGGAGTGCTTTGCGGACCGTTCCGACGATGGGGGGCAGACCTGGCAGAGAAGCGGGAATGTGCCCCTGGACAGGGAAGCGCTGGCGGGAAGCGGCATGATCCAGCCCACGCTGTGGCAGGACGACCAAAATATGGTACATATGCTGATGCGCAGTTCGGAAGGGGCCATCTATAAAAGCGATTCCGCAGACGGGGGGCGCAGCTGGAGCAGGGCCCAAAAGACTTCCCTGCCCAACAACAACTGCGGCATTGACCTGGCCAGGCTTGGGGACGGGAGGCTGGTGCTGGTGTACAATCCGGTGTCCGGAAACTGGGCGGCGCGTTCCCCCATTGCCATAACGGTTTCGGAAGATAACGGGGAGACCTGGAGCAATCCGGAGATTCTGGACTATGTGCCCTGCAGGGCCAATCGGGAGAAGGCCGAATTTTCTTATCCTGCCATAGTGGCATGTGGCAGTGATGCCTATATAACATACACATGGAAACGTAAAACCATAGCCTTCTGGCAGCTGCATTTTCCGGAAAAGAAAAAACCCCGGGGACTGGCAGAGGGATTGTGGCCCGTGATGCTGACACCTTTTACGGAGCAGAACCAGGTGGACTATGAGGCCTTAAAGGAATTGACCGGGTGGTATCTTGCAGGAGGGGCGGCAGGGCTGTTTGCCGTATGTCTTTCCAGCGAGATGGAACTGCTGACGGAAGAGGAGAGGCTGAAAATTGCCGCCTGCGTGAAAGGGGCGGCGGGAGATGCCCCGGTGGCGGCAACGGCCTATACATTTGCGGAAGATGGGGAGACCGTGCTGTCCGCGGAGGAACAGACGGAGGCCGTCCGCAGAATGGCAGGAACAGGCGCGGATATCGTGGTGCTTCTCACAAATGGCCTGGCCGCAAGGGATGCGGACGAGGAGTGCTTAAAGACTGTCATCAGGGGGATTCTGGAACAGTCGCCGGAAGTTTCCTTTGGGCTGTACGAGTGCCCCAGGCCCTACAAAAGGATGTTTTCCCCGGAACTGGTAAAATGGTGCGCGGAGACAGGAAGATTTGTATTTTACAAGGAGACCTCCCAGAGTGAAGAGCAGCTGCGGAAAAAACTGGAGGCCGTTTCCGGCAGCGGACTGAAATTATTCAACGCGGATTCCTCTCTGGTGCATGCATTTCTGAAAATGGGCGGACATGGCTACTGCGGTGTGATGCTGAACTATCATCCGGAGCTGTACGCCTGGATGATGAATAACTGGAAGGAAGACAGACAGACTGCGGAGGCAGTGCAGCAGCTGATGACCATGACGGCGCAGATAGAAGCACAGTGTTACCCAAGAAGCGCAAAATATGCGCTGGGAAGAAAAGGCTTGTCCATAAAACCCTGCAGCAGGCGTGAAAATGCAGGCCGGTGGAATGCCTCCTGCAGCAGGGCAGTGGAAGACATGGAAAAATTTATCTGGAACTTTTGCCAGGAACTGCGCAGGACATTCCCTGCCATATGAAATCCGGCCCGGAACGTGTCTGGTAATTGCTTTCTTCAGACACGTTCCGGGGGAATCGGGCAGGAAAGAATTATCTTCTCCTGCCTGCTTTTTTATTCCGCGGAATGTCTGATTTTTCTGGCCAGATACAGCACCGGCGTATCCGGCAGGGAGGTGAAGATATATATCACATAGCTGGAGGCAAAGATGGACAGAAGGGTACTAAAGTCATAGGTGCCGTAAAATGCGAACAGCGTGAAGAGGAATCCACCATTTATGGTAAAGCAGGATGTTTTCCAACTGCCCAGATGATTATAGCATTCCGGAACGATTTGTCAGGCGGGGCCTCCGGTCCGGGATGAAAATCAGCGACAGTCTGTCATCAGCAAATTTCTGGCAGAACAGGAAAAACAGTTGTAATTATTGGAAGAATTTAATATAATGTGAGAGAATCTATGGCGCCGGAAACAAAATACGGCTGGCAGCAGGCGGGAGAGGAACCTGGGGGAACCGGAAAACAGATATGGAAATGATCAAAACAAAAGATTTGGTTTATGAATACATCAGGCGGGATGAAGAGGGCAATGTGGAAGGTCTGACCACGGCGGTGGACAGGGTAAACCTTGACGTTGCCCCGGGGGAATTTATTGCCATTCTGGGGCATAACGGTTCGGGAAAATCAACGCTTGCCAAGCACATTAATGCCATTTTATATCCCACGGAAGGGGTTGTCCTGGTAGATGGAATGGATACTTCCCAGGAAGCATATCTGTGGGAAATCCGCCAGAGGGCGGGAATGGTATTTCAGAATCCGGACAATCAGATCATCGGCCAGGTGGTGGAGGAAGATGTGGGGTTCGGTCCCGAAAATATGGGAATTCCCACAAAGGAAATCTGGGAGCGGGTGGAAGAAAGCCTGAAGGCAGTGGGCATGTACGAATACCGCAAGCACTCCCCCAACAAGCTTTCCGGCGGGCAGAAACAGCGTGTCTCCATAGCCGGCGTCCTTGCCATGCATCCCAAGTGCATTGTGCTGGACGAGCCTACGGCCATGCTGGACCCGAAGGGACGGAAGGAAGTCATCCGGGCTGTCCGTGCCCTGAACCAGGTGGAGGAGATTACCATTGTATTGATCACGCATTATATGGAAGAAATTGTGCACGCCGACAGAGTGTTTGTCATGGACCAGGGCAGGATTGCAATGGCGGGGACGCCCCGGGAAATTTTTTCCAGGGTGGAAAGGCTGAAGGAACTGCGCCTGGATGTGCCCCAGGTGACACTGCTTTCCCATGAACTGCAGAAAAAAGGACTGGCCCTGCCGGACGGGATACTGACCCAGAAAGAACTGGCGGATGAGCTGGACAGGATACTGGCCGGAAATTGACAGGGCGCAGGCAGCGCCTGGGGTGGGAGAGAGAAAGAATGGCAATTATTTTTGATCATGTGAACCATATATACGGGGAGGACACCCCCATGGCGGTAAAGGCGCTGGATGATATCTGTCTCCAGATTCCGGATGGACAGTTTGTGGGCATCATAGGACATACCGGCTCGGGAAAGTCCACTCTGGTCCAGCATATGAACGGCCTGCTGAAAGCCACTTCGGGCCATATTTACTTTAACGGAGAGGACATTTACGATAAGGATTTCAGCCTGAAAAAACTTCGCAGCAAGGTGGGGCTGGTGTTTCAGTATCCGGAGCATCAGCTCTTTGAGATAGATGTGTTCAGTGATGTGTGCTTCGGGCCTAAGAACCTGGGGCTTGAAAAAAAGGAGGCCGAACTGCGCGCCTTCGATGCCCTGCGGAAAGTAGGTCTGCCCATGGAACTGTATTATCAGTCGCCCTTTGAGATATCCGGTGGACAAAAGCGCCGGGCGGCCATTGCGGGAGTGCTGGCCATGGAACCGGAAGTGCTGGTGCTGGACGAACCCACGGCAGGGCTGGACCCCAAAGGCAGGGACGAGATACTGGACCAGATCAGGCGGCTGCGGGAAGAGACCGGCATGACGGTGCTGCTGGTATCCCACAGCATGGAAGACGTGGCAGAGTATGTGGACCGGATCATAGTGATGAACCATGGAAGGATTTTATATGATGGGGAACCCCGGGAGGTATTTTCCCATTATAAGGAACTGGAAGAGATCGGGCTTGCCGCACCCCAGGTCACATATGTGCTGCATGAACTGGAGGGCAGGGGACTGGATGTGGATGTGAATGCGACCACCATCGAGGAAGCGGCGGAAACCATATGGGCGGCAGTGAAGCGCGGGAAGAAGTCAGGGATGTCCCCGGGGCGGGATAAGACATCATCCGGGAAATTCTAAGGCTGCAGGGAACCGAGAGTACAAGGCTGAGGTTGGGAAGAATATGTTAAGAGATATTACTTTGGGACAATACTATCAGACGGAATCCGTGATACACAGGATGGATCCGCGGGTAAAGCTGGGGGGAACCCTGCTTTTTATTGTTTCCCTGTTTGTGTTTGGGGGATATCTGGGATATGTGGCGGCGGCGCTGTTTCTGGGCATTGTCATCCGGCTTTCCCATGTGCCATTCCGTTTTATGGTAAAAGGCATGAAGTCCATTCTGTTCCTGCTGCTGCTCACGGTGGTGTTCAATCTGTTTCTCACACCCGGGACGGTGCTTGTCTCTTTCTGGAAGCTGAATATTACGCTGGAAGGGCTGCGGCTGGCGGTTACCATGGCGGTGCGGCTGGCCCTGCTGATTATCGGTTCTTCTGTGATGACGCTGACGACAACACCCAATCATCTCACGGATGGCATGGAAAAAATGATGAAGCCGTTAAAGCTGTTTCATGTGCCCGTGCATGATGTGGCGATGATCATGTCCATCGCCCTGCGGTTTATTCCTATATTATTGGAAGAAACAGATAAAATCATGAAGGCGCAGATGGCCAGAGGGGCAGACTTTGAAAGCGGAAGCATTGTAAAAAGGGCGAAAGCGATGGTGCCGCTTCTGGTGCCCTTGTTTGTGTCCGCGTTCCGCAGGGCAAATGACCTGGCCATGGCCATGGAGGCAAGATGTTACCGGGGCGGGGACGGCAGGACAAAGATGAAGCCCCTGGTGTATCAGAGAAGGGACAAGGTAGGGTATCTGTGTATCGCGCTCTATCTGACAGCGGGATTTGTGCTGGGAAGACTGGTATAAAAGCGCGGGAACCCGGAACCGATACGAAAAACAAATCCCCATGCGCGGAGGGCTTTTGCCCGGATATCCGGGAAAACCGGAATGAAAACCGGACCGGCATGGGGAATCAGGATGAAGAAAGGTATATTTATATAGATGGAAAAGAAACGCATACGGCTGACGGTTGCCTATGATGGGACCAACTATCATGGCTGGCAGCTGCAGGATAACGGTAATACCATTGAGGCTGAACTGAATAAGGGTCTGTCGGAACTGCTGGGGGAGGAAATCAGGGTCATCGGTGCCAGCCGTACCGACTCAAAAGTGCATGCGCTGGGAAATGTGGCGGTATTCGATACGGTGAGCCGCATGCCGGCCGGAAAAATTTCCTATGCACTGAACCAGAGACTGCCGGAGGACATACGGATTCAGAAGTCCCAGGAGGTGCCTGCAGACTGGCACCCCCGCCGCTGTGAGAGCCGGAAGACCTATGAATACCGGATTTACAGGGCAGAATTTCCCATGCCGGTGAAGCGGCTGTATTCCTATTTTGTCTACCAGCCCCTCGATGTGGGCCGGATGCGGGAGGCGGCGGCCTATCTGGAAGGAGAGCATGATTTCAAGAGTTTCTGCCAGACCGGCGCGCAGGTGGAAAGCACGGTGCGCACCATTCATTCCCTCTGGGTGGAAGAGCAGGAATCCGATCTGATAATCCGTGTATGCGGAAACGGATTTTTGTACAATATGGTGAGGATTATCGTGGGAACCCTGATAGAAGTGGGTCAGGGCAGGCGGGAGCCGGAATCCATGCAGGAGATTCTGGGAGCGCTGGACCGGGCCGCCGCCGGCCCCACCGCACCGGCACACGGACTGACTCTGGTGAAATATGAATTTATGTCCTGAAAATGCAGGCGGGGCCTTTGGAACGCAAAAACGGCCGGTTTCCTGCCCCGTGCCTGTCATTGGAAAATTCTCATATTAAGGAAAAAAGTGATTGACATATGGGAAAGCGTATAGTAGAATATACGAGTGTGAAAAAGTTTTGAAATGCTGCGCCAAAGCCCCGGCAAAGCATTTGAAATACAGAAAATGTCACGGGAAAGTCATAGGATGCAGCCGGACATCTGCGGATGATGATGGAAACGGGACGAAGAAGAGTCTGCTGAAACTGACTCAAGGAAAATGCATACGGAGGGAACGTAATGAATACATTTATGGCTAGTCCAGCTACCATCGATAGGAAATGGTATGTAGTAGACGCTGCAGGTATGACTTTAGGCCGCCTTGCCTCAGAGGTTGCAAAGGTTTTAAGGGGTAAGAACAAGCCTATTTTTACACCCCATATGGATACGGGTGACTATGTGATCATTGTCAACGCGGAGAAGATCAAAGTGACCGGCAAGAAAATGGATCAGAAGATTTATTATCATCATTCCGGCTATGTCGGCGGCCTGAAGGAGACAACCCTGAAAGAGAAGCTTGCCAAGAAGCCCGAGCAGGTGATTGAACTGGCAGTCAAGGGTATGCTTCCCAAGGGACCTTTAGGAAGACAGATGTACAAGAAGCTTTTTGTATACGCAGGACCTGAGCACAAGCATGCGGCTCAGAAACCTGAGGCACTGACATTCTAAGGGATAGGAGGATAAAGATAAATCATGGCGAAGACAGAGAGATATTATGGCACAGGCAGAAGAAAGAAATCTGTTGCAAGAGTATATTTGATGCCCGGCAAGGGTGATGTTGTCATCAACAAGAGAAGCATGGACGACTATTTCGGACTGGAGACGCTGAAGGTTATCGTGCGTCAGCCGTTTGTTGCCACCGGGACATCGGAGAAATTTGATGTGCTGGTAAATGTGCATGGCGGCGGCTACACAGGACAGGCAGGTGCCATCAGACACGGAATTTCACGCGCCCTGCTTCAGGTGGATTCCGAGTACAGACCGCTCCTGAAAAAGGAAGGATTCCTGACAAGAGACCCTCGTATGAAGGAGAGGAAGAAATACGGCCTCAAGGCGGCTCGTCGTGCGCCTCAGTTCTCCAAGAGATAATCGGCTGTGTTTTTTTAATCGAAATGGCTCAAAACCCGGAAAGTCATATTTTCCGGGTTTTTCTTTTGCGCAGGGGCGCGTAAGGAAATTAGCAGTCAAAGCTGCACGCGCCCCGCGCGGCGGGTAGTGGAGAAGGGCATTCCCCTACTCGATTGTGCAGGGGCGCATAAGGAAAATAGTTGCTGAAGCAACATGCGCCCCGCGTTATGATTCTCATGCAGGCACTCAGGTTTTTTGCCGGGTGCTTTTTGCGTTTCCGGGAAACTCACGGCCGCAAAATCAGGATGTCCGGCACGGAGATTCCCCATTCTATATTTGAACTTTTTGATATCGCTTGCATTTGCCGGAATATCTGATACAATAGTGGGGTAAGTTAGTGGGGTAAGTTAATGGGGTAAGTTAATGAGGGATGTTCCCCATCTGTCAGGAGGTTATTATGGCACTGCCAATCAATGTATCAGATTTAATTAACCGGCGTGTGATTGAGAGCGCGCGTATTGAATATAAGGGAGACTGGAATCCTGAACCAATTCTGCACTCTGTTTGTGCTTTTGCAAATGATATTGACAACTGGGGGGGCGGCTACATCATTATTGGAATTGAGGAAGAAAGCGGAATGCCGAAGCTCCCGGTGAAAGGCTTAAACAAAAGTTCCATTGACCGGATCAATAAAGAATTGCTGCAAAAATGTAATCTGATTGAGCCGCGCTATATTCCCATTGTAGAGCAGGCTTCTTATGAAGGAAAAGAGATCATGGTTTTATGGATACCGGGCGGAGCTGACCGGCCTTATAAATGTCCTGCCGCTTTCCCGACAGAAAAGGCCGCAAAATCAGAAAAGGTATACTATATCCGCAAAATGTCAAACAGTATCCGGGCAAATCAGCTGGAGGAAAAAGAACTGTTTATGCTGGCGAATAACCAGCCCTATGATGACCGCCCAAATCCGGCAGCCAGGCCGGAGGATTTGAAGTCCAGCCTGATTTCGGAATTCCTTTATGCGGTAAAGAGCGATCTGTATGAACGCTCGCTTACCCGGCCGGTTATGGAAACCGCAGCATCCATGCGTCTGATTGGTGGGCCTTCGGAATGGAAACGGCCATTGAATGTAGGGCTGATGTTCTTCCATGAGCGCCCGGATGATTTTTTCCCGTATGCCCGGATTGAGGTGGTGGATAAGCCTGATCCCACCGGCATTGGAATGACGGAAAAGATTTTTGCGGGTCCTCTTGACCGCCAGCTGCGGGATGCGCTCAGCTATATTAAAAACTACATTATTAAGGAAAAAGTAATTAAACTTCCCCACCAGGCAGAAGCAGTACGGATTTTTAACCTGCCGTATGCGGCAGTAGAAGAAAGTCTGTCCAATGCCATCTACCACAAGTCATATCAAATCGGGGAACCGGTCACGGTTACTGTCACGCCGGACCGAATGGAAATTACCAGCCTGCCGGGACCGGACCGCACCATCAGCAATGATGATTTGATGAACCGCCGCCTGATTTCCCGGCGTTATCGGAACCGGAGAATCGGAGATTTTCTAAAAGAGCTGAAATTGGTGGAAGGGCGCAATACCGGAATCCCTACAATTCTCCATGCCATGAGAGCAAACGGTTCGGATATGCCATTATTTGAAACAGATGAAGACAGGACTTATTTTACGGTGATTCTGCCCATTCATAAGAATTTTCTTATGCCGGAAACTGCTGTGGCCCCAAAGAAAAAGCAGCGCCGCAGTCTGCCGGAGCTGAAAGCGCTTGTGGTGGTCACTTTGGCGGAAAACGGAAATCTTTCCACTTCGGAGCTGGCATCCGAACTTGGATATACGAAAGTAACTTCCACCCTGTCCAAAGCATTAAAAGAACTGATGGCAGAAGGAATTGTCCGGTATTCAGAGCCGGAGAAAGTGCGTTCCAGAAATCAGAAATTGTATCTTGTAAAGGAACACGTACAGGCCGCGCCAGGAGCCGAATGACAAGTGTCTGGCTGCTGCCTGAGACAGCGGTTAAGCCACAGGACGGAAGAGATAAGAAGCGGGAAGGTGATAAGTAATGAGAATTTTAGTCATAGAAGATGATCTGGCCTTAAGCGCCGGACTGTGTTTTGAATTGGACAGTAACGGCTATCTGACGGTGGCGGCATATAACTGCCGGAAAGCCAGACAACTTTTGCAGGAGGATCCGTTTGACCTTGCGATCATGGATGTGAATCTGCCGGATGGCAACGGCTTTGATCTCTGCCGGGAAGTGAAAACAGTCAAACCGGAACTCCCCGTGATTTTTCTGACAGCAAACGATTTAGAGCAGGATGTGCTGAACGGATTCGATCTGGGCGCAGAGGATTATATTATAAAGCCGTTCAATATGCAGATTTTTTTGCGGCGGGTAGAGGTGGCCCTCCGGAGAGGAAGTAAGGGAACAGTGCCCCCTGAGGACAGCTGGACTGACGGATTTCTTCTGCTTGACTTTGGTGCGCTGACTGCCGTGCGGGGCGGTGAAAAGCTGTCCATCACGCCCAACGAATATAAGCTGCTGAAAGTACTGACAGAGAATGCGGGTAATATCATTACCCGACAGATTCTGCTGGAACGGCTGTGGGATTGTGACGGGAATTTCATTGATGATCACACGCTTACCGTGACGATAAACCGGCTTCGGGCGAAGATTGAAAATGACGATCATACCTATATCAAGACCATCCGGGGTATGGGGTATATCTGGACAGGAGGCAGACAGTGAAGAAGCATGCGAAAACTTTGAAAAATTTGATGGTTTTGGCAGCTGTGTTGCTTTTTTCATTGCTGTGCAGGCTATTGTGGGTATTTGTTCCCCGTTCCGGTGTTCGTTACAGCCTGCTGGCTGTGACAGGAGGTATTTTTGTATTGGCCGGTCTGTGGATATGGTTTTGGCAGAGACAGATTTTTCACTTTGCAGACGAAATATGTGATACGCTGGATGCCCTGATTTCCGGGAGACAGCCGGAGGTGGAGCGGCCTTATGAGGACAGCGTGACAGCCAGGGTACAGGGAAAGCTCCTGCAATACTATGACATCATGAACGAGGGCAAAGTGCAGAGCCAGCGGGATAAACAGACCATTCAGGAGCTGGTCAGCGATATTTCCCATCAAGTGAAAACCCCCATTGCCAATATTCAGATGTTTACCGGTATCCTGAAACAGCATCAGCTGACAGAGGAAAAGCGGGCAGAGTTTCTGGAAACCATGGCCTCACAAATCAATAAACTGGATTTTCTGATGCAGTCTTTGATCAAAATGTCCCGGCTGGAAACAGGAACCTTTGTCCTGCACATGGAACAAGCACCTCTGCACAAGACCATTGCACAGGCCATCAGTACCGTATGGGCGAAAGCGGACAAAAAAATATCCAGCTGTCTGTGGATTGCGCGCCATCGGTTACCGTGCAGCATGACCCCAAATGGACAGTGGAGGCCCTGGGCAATATCCTGGACAACGGGGTAAAATATACCCCGGAAGGCGGCAGCATTTCTGTGTCCGCCCGCCCGTGGCAATTCTATACGCGAATTGATATTTCCGATACCGGTATTGGCATCCCTGAGGAGCATTATCACCATGTTTTTCAGCGTTTTTACCGGGCGCAGGAGACAGCTGCCGAAGAAGGCGTGGGGCTGGGCCTGTATCTTGCCAACGGGATCATTACGCGGCAGAAAGGCTATATCAGCGTAAAATCAAATTACGGAGAAGGCACCACCTTCTCTGTCTATTTGCTAAGTTGAGCAAATAGCATATACGAAAAAGGGAGAGAGGAAGTATGAAACGATGGAAATCGTAACGGTACATCAATTAAAGAAATATTTTGGAAAGGGAGAGGCACAAGTCAAAGCCCTGGATGGTATCGACCTTTCTATTGAGAAAGGTAAGTTTACCGCCATTATCGGTGCATCCGGCTCCGGCAAAACCACTTTGCTGAACATGATCGGCGGACTGGATACCCCTGATGAGGGGGAAGTAATCGTGGATGGTGTAAATCTGTCCGGTTTGAAGGAGAAAGAGCTGGCTGTATTCCGCCGCAGTAAAGTAGGTTTTGTGTATCAGAATTTTAATCTGGTTCCAACACTGACCGTAAAAGAAAACATTCTGTTCCCCCTCAGTCTGGCTGGCAGTACGCCGGATCAGCGTTTCTTTGCGGATGTAGTGCAGGAGCTTTTGCTGGAGGACCGGCTGAATGCCTATCCCCACCAGCTTTCCGGCGGCGGGCAGCAGCGGGTAGCCATCGCCAGGGCACTGATTGCCAGGCCGGCCATTCTTCTAGCCGATGAACCTACGGGAAACCTGGATGTAAAAAGTGGACAAAATGTGTTAGGACTTTTGAAAATGTCCGTGGAGACCTATCACCAGACTCTCATTATGATCACCCACAACCTTGAGATCGCACAGATGGCTGACCGTGTGCTTCGCATGGAAGACGGCCGTCTGAAGGCGTAAGGAGGTTGTCATGCTTGCAAATAACAACTTGAAAATATGTCACACACTTGCGTGGCGGGATTTCAAATTTCACAAAGCAAAAAATTTACTGCTGGTTTTTGCGGTAATTTTGATTACGGGTCTGTATACCTTCACTTTTCTTCTGGGCAGCTCCGTAGAAAATGCGTACCTGCTCAATTATGAGTACCGGTACGGCTCCACCAGTCACATCCTCTACCATGGACTGACCGCGCATCAGGCAGATAAATTAGCGCAGCATCCCAATGTAAAAAGCACGGTCCGGATCAGCGCTTTGGGTCAGCTCTCTGATGAGATGATGGGTGTCCGCAGTGTTAAGCTGGCAGTAACCGATCAGGACTATGCCCAGAGCATTCTCTCTGTTCCTACAACGGGGCGGTTGCCGGAGAATGCGGGAGAAATCGCTCTGGATGAATTTACCATGGACTCTCTGGGGGTTCTTCACGAACTGGGTGCTCCGGTGTCTGTTCAGTGGACAGATAGCAGGGGAGGACAGCACAGTACGGATTTTACCCTCTGCGGATGGTGGGCAAGCCCCACAAACTTCACGGAAGCCTGTGCCTGGGTGACAGCGGAGTGTGCTGCCGGACTTCTGAGCGGATACCCGGATACGGCATCCGTCACCATGGGGGTCGATCTCCATCAGCCAAAGGAATTGGAGCAGCAGGCGCAGCAGATCATGACAGATCAGGGTGTAAATCAGGTGACCTACACCACCAATCTGGCCTATAACGAAGCCAGAATGGAAATGGCAGATAAGCAGGCGACGCCGTTCTACATTCCTGCGTTGGTGGTGCTTCTGTGCGGGTTTTTGATGATTTACAGTATCATTCATGTGGCCATGGATCAGGATACCCGCTTTTTTGCCGGGCTGAAAACTTTGGGCATGACACCCCGGCAGATCCGATGGTTTCTGTTGGAAAAGGCCGCGTTGCTCTCTCTTTTCGGCCTGCTCCCCGGCTGGCTGACGGGATTTGGTATCCACTATCTGGTCACGCCCCGGATCGTCACAGGCATGGAGCAGAACCCGGCAGTCTATTTCCTATCCTGGGAGACCTTCGTCCTGGCAGCACTCAGTGCCTTCGGAACCGTTTTACTGGCGTACGTTCTGCCCGCTGCCCGGACAGGCGGAATGATACCCACACAGATGTTGCGGAATTTGGATGAACGGGTGCCGAAAGGACGGGGGCGCAGCAGTACAGGGAAAGTCAGTATTCCTCGTCTGGCCCTCCGCTCCCTGGGGAGGAATAAAGGGCGCACACTTCTTTCCTTGCTGTCATTGCTGTTCTCCCTTCTGTTGCTCTGTTCTACCTGGATTCGTTACACCAGCTACGATGAAGGACTATACTTAAACGGGATGTCTCCGTGGGACTACACCATCGAGGATGGCTCTGCGGCTTCCACCGTACAGCGGTATAACCCCAATAACCGGGCTATCACACAACAGATCGTCAGCGATCTGCGTGGACGCAGTGAGGTTTTGGAAGTAAGCGTCCTGAAATCTAAGGAAGTGAATCTGACGGCTTCTGAGGAGCTGCGCCAGCGAATCGTGGACTTTTACAATGAACCTTATGATGAAACCATGACCCGCAGAGAAAGTCAGGCGGCCTACCCCGACTGGTGTGCCGGTTTGGACTGCCTGGAACAGACGGGCAGCTATTACGGCATAGTGATTGCGCTGGAGGACGCCTACCTGCGGTATGTACTGGATAACTGTCCGGTTACCAGCGGTGATTTTGATGCGGAACAGTTTGCTGCTGGGCGGTATGTTGTGGCCGCAGGCGCTTATGTGGAGGGCGTGTCCTCGCCTGCCGCCGGAGAAACTGTGGAGCTGGGGGGAGAGCGGCTTGCCGTGATGGCTTCCGTTATGGGGGATACCTCGTTTTTAAGTGGAAGTAACAGTCCGGAGTCCAGCTTTCATCTGACTTATTTTGTACCACTGTCCTTATTTGACCAGCTGTTCCCTGATGAGGGTATCCGTCAGCTGGCTGTCAACATTGACCATGGCGGACAGGAGGAGTTTGAACACTATCTCAGCTCGTATCAGAGGGGGTTGAACCGGGGGATCAGTGTCTGGATGCGCAGCGATTATCAGGAAGCTTTCCAGAATGCCAGGTTGAATGAATGCCTACCGAAGCTGATCGTGGGGATGGTGCTGATGACCATTGGTCTGCTGAACTTTGCCAATATGCTGCTCACAAAGACCATGGTCCGAAAAAAAGAATTTGCGGTCTATCAGAGTCTTGGTATGACAATCAGACAGCTGCAATTGCTTTTGCTGACAGAGGGTATGCTGCATGGGGCTCTTTTGACAGTAATTTTGCTGCCAGTGACTTTCTTTGTGACCTGGTTTGGAATGCCGGCAGTTTTTTCACAGCTTAACACCTGGTGTATAACCTATCATTATACACTGGCTCCCCTGTGGGCCGCCCTGCCTCTCATGCTGTTCCTGGCAGTGGCAGTACCCCTGATGTGCTGCCGGTTTATTGAGAAAGGAAACATTACAGAACGTTTGCGGGAGTTAGCGTGAAATTAGCAGCGAAAGCCGCACGCGCCCCGCGCAGCGAGCAGGGGAGAAGAGCATTTTCCTCCCGATCGAAAAGGTACAAAACTGTACCTTTGCTGTACCTTCCTTGTGACATTGAACTGATAAAATACAGTCATAAAAGGGAAACGGATTCCCGGTTACAAGGAGGAAATATTTATGGAAGCAATTTTAAAGGCTGCCGGTCTTAAAAAATATTACGGTAAGGGCGAAGCTTTGGTCAAGGCTTTGGACGGTGTGGATCTGGAGATCGAGCGTGGTAAGTTTACTGCCATCATTGGCACCTCCGGCTCCGGAAAATCTACGCTGCTGAATATGCTGGGCGGACTGGATACCCCCAGCGAGGGCAGCATTCAAATCGGAAATACGGAACTGGCAAAGCTGAACAGCGAACAGGCTACTATTTTCCGCCGCAATCATATCGGCTTCATTTTTCAGAATTACAATCTGGTGCCGGTACTCAGTGTCTGGGAAAATATTGTTTTCCCCATCTCTCTGGATGGCCGCAGGCCTGATGAGAAGTTCATCATGGAGATTGTCCGTCTGCTTGGTTTGGAGAAGAAACTGGATCGTTTGCCCAACAATCTTTCCGGCGGGCAGCAGCAGAGAGTGGCCATTGCCCGTGCGCTGGCCTCTAAGCCTGCCATTATCCTGGCAGATGAACCCACCGGCAACCTGGACTCCAAAACCAGTGATGATGTGATTGGTTTGCTGAAAATGACAGGCAAAGAATTTAACCAGACAATCGTGATGATTACCCATAACCCGGAAATTGCACAGATGGCGGATCGTATTGTCCGAATTGAGGACGGCCGCATGGTGTCTCAATAGGGAGGGATGCAGGATGAAAACAGGATTCAAACCAATTCAAACACTGAATCAGCGTATTTTTCAGAAAAATAAAGGCCGGAACCTGGTGGCGGTCATGGCCATTTTAATGACTACGATCATGTTCACAACCCTCTTTACCCTGGCACAGAGTATGAGCAAAAACATGGTGGAAATGACTTTCCGGCAGACCGGTTACGATGGTCAGGCATCCTTTAAGACCATCACTGCAGAACAGTTTTCGCTGATCGCCAATCACCCTGATGTTGCAGAAGCCGGAGAAAGCCTTGTTCTTGGTCTTGCACAAAACAAAAAGCTGGGTGGCAAACAGGTTGAGATCCGCTGGAGCAGTGACATCAATGCCAGGCATTCCTTTGCCATGCCTGCCACCGGAACAATGCCAACGGCAGCAGATGAGATCGCTCTGGACACACTGATCCTGGATCGCCTGGGTATTCCCCATCAGCTGGGGGAGACTATAACGCTGGAATGGCGCAAGGATCTTGCAAAGGAAGAGGTGACTGCCTCCACCTTTACCCTCTGTGGTTTCTGGGAGGGCAACGAATCTGTCTATGCCAGCATGGCCTGGGTAAGCCGGGAATTTGCGGATGAGATGATCGGTGACCATATTGCTGACGGAAAAACAAGCATTTTAGGTCTGCATACCGCACAAGTGATCCTGCATAGTGACCGCAATATTGAGGCCGCCATGGAAAATATTTTGGCGGACACCGGACTGACGGACTTGAAATTTGACGTGAATCTGGCCTATTCACCAGAGATGAATGCTACCGCAGCCCAGGAAAACATTCCCATGTACTTGGGTATGGTGCTGGTGTTTCTGGCCGGGTATCTGATTATTTATAATATCTTTCAGATCAGTGTTACTGCCGACATCCAGTTCTATGGAAAGTTGAAAACACTGGGCACTACCACAAAGCAGATCAGGAAACTCATTTACGGTCAGGCAAACCGGCTGTGCGTGATGGGTATCCCACTGGGGCTTCTTCTGGGCTGGCTGCTGGGCATGGTGCTGGTTCCTGTGCTGATGGGACAGCTGGAGGGCAATGCTGTGGTTTCTGCCAATCCTGTGATCTTTCTTGGATCTGCCCTTTTTGCATGGCTGACGGTTACGATTTCCTGCCTGCGTCCGGCAAGGCTGGCCGGTAAGGTTTCTCCCATGGAAGCTCTGCGGATGAGTGATGCCACCACCACAAGCAGGAAGAAAAGCAAACGCACCCGGAATGGCGCTTCCATTACCGGTATGGCCTGGGCGACTCTGGGGCGGAACAAAAAACGGACAGTGACAGTGATCTGCTCTCTGACTCTGGGGCTGGTTTTGCTCAGCTGTTTCTACGCTAAGAATGCTGCTTTTGATATGGAGAAATACCTGTCTGAGCTGACCATCTGTGACTTCCAGCTGGATGATGGCAGCAGTGCAGACTATATTGGCGGATATGACCCTCATGGCTCCACCCTGAATGCCGAGCTGGTGGCGTCCGTGGAAGGGTTGGCCGGCCTGGAAGCCATTGGCCATCAATATTCTCATCAATTTGAACTGACACTGGACGATGAGACCGTGCAGAATATCGCCGCCTTCTATACACAGGAAATGCTGGACGATTGGGCGACTTACGACCCCTCCGGCCCTGCTCAGATAAAAAACGCCATGGAGACCCGTGAAGCAATCGGCGTACTGTACGGAATGGACGGCATCCCTCTGGATGCGATTACCCAGGACAGGTACCTGCTCTCCGGAAGCTATGATGCGGAAGAATTTGCCGGCGGCGGCTATGTGTTGGCCATCGGGCCTGCCATAGATTCCGCAGATTCGGAGAGAAAGGCCGTATTGCCCGTCCCTGCCGTGGGAAGCAGCATTGCGCTTGAAAATCGCACCTACACGGTAATGGCCATTGTATATCCGCTGCAGTCTGTGGAGGAAGGCGCCTGCGAAGGCGGCGTACAGAATAGGCACTCCATGAGCTTTATTATCCCAGCTTCGGCAT
>OFHO01000297.1_pt1 | contig 48425 bp, 42 predicted proteins | sample 1521531 | NCBI WGS metagenome assembly OFHO01 (sample SAMEA3504124, study PRJEB24116) | mouse gut metagenome | biome: mouse gut; feature: mouse-associated habitat; material: faeces | place: Denmark | collected 2011
ATACACCAAAGTGTCTCATACGGCATTTTTGTCTAAAAGTTGTAAAGTGGTGTATGATTATTCAGAAGACCATTCAAGCCATTAAATCAATGACTAAAGCGGTTTGTGAATTGGATGCAACTTTAACAGAGTTTAACAAGGTTGCTGATTTGTCAACAGAGCAATTAGAGGAATTTGCGGATAAAGCGTTTGAAGCGGCTGACAAAATCGGGCGTACTGGAAAAGACATGATAGAAGCTGCCACAGAATTTAAACGTGCCGGATATGATCTTGAGCAAAGTTTGGAAATGGGCAATGCAGCGTTGGTAATGACGAATGTTGCCGATGGAATTAACCAGACAAGCGATGCGGCGAGTACGCTTATCAGTGTGCTAAAAGGATTCAATATTTCAGATGCGGATATTATGAGCATTGTTGATAAAATGAACAGTGTATCTAACCAGTCACCTGTGGGATTTGATAATCTGGCTGATGGTTTGGAACGTGTTTCAGGAACAATGTCACAGGCTGGAAACAGCATAGATGAAACAATCGGTTTGCTTACAGGTGGTTTTGCCCAACTTCGGAATATGGAGAAGGTATCTACTGGACTTATCACCATCTCACAAAGGTTAAGAGCCGTTGACGAAGACGGAGAAGAAATAGATGGATTCAGTGCAGAATTAGAGGAAGCATTTGGTTCAATAGGTGTGGCTATTGAAGATACAAATGGTGAATTGAGAAGCACTTATGCCATTATGTCAGACTATGCGAAAGTATTCCCAGAACTTACGAGCGAACAGAAACAGTATTTTGCAGAATTAGCTTCGGGAAAAAGACAGGTAAACGTATTTAATGCGATTATTCAGCAGATGGCTGATGTAGATAAAGCGGTAGAACAATCTATTGACAGTGTTGGCGCAGCCGAAAAAGAAAATGAGATTTATCGGCAGAGCATACAGGGATTGAAAAATGAGTTTGACAATCAATTTCAGATGCTTGCTACAGAGGTGATTTCATCCGATTGGATCAAAGATTTAATCAGTGCTGGTACTGACCTTTTAGAAGTATTAACGAATGTTGTAAAACAGGATGATTTAATAAGTGGAACAATCAGTGTCATTACAGATGGAATAAAAGGATTAGCGAGTATTATCAAAGATATTTCAGGCAATGATTTTATGGGTTCTCTAATAAAAGGATTCCTGACATATAAGACAGTAACAAAAGGGATTGATATATTCAACTTCTTCAAAGGAAAATCTGATAGTAAAAGAGCTATGGACGCATTTTTCCAAAGTGCATTAAATGGAACAATGCAAGTGAAGAATGGCTTTTTACAGATTGGAGAAGCTAAAAGACAGATATTTAATAATAAGACATCTTCAGGTTTTGGTAAACAAGTGTTATTACTTGTTTCGTAATGTATCTTAAAACGAAACAGAGTGGCGATTTAGTGAGACCCACCCCTCTAAGATCATATAATAATGCCATATGATTAACGGACGGGAGCGCAGCCACTATAAATAAGCGGAAACCTTTAATTGAAATAAATTATAAAAACCTAATATGCGGGGAAGATACTAGAAACAATACACCAAAGCGGAACTGGAAACGGCAGACGTAATGTGTGGGGAAAGCCCAGAAAAAACGTATTGTTTGGTACATGGTGAGAGCCTAAATACCAACTATTGATTTTGTAATATAAATCTCTTATAGAGAATGCCTAGATTTTGGTCAATGGGTAATTATAGTATCGGTCTATAGGTAGGCTATTTGAATATTGAATGGCTGAACGCAGGGGAGTTCCTAAGTCGTGTATACGATAAAAATATGGCTATTGGATGTGCAGAAGCTATATTACTTTCTATTGCTGACTTCCAAAAACAGAATAGATAAAAGACGTAATATGCTGAATATATAGCTGGAAATACCCTCAGTGAACTGACAAGGTTGAGCAGTATACAGGCGTAATTGTGTATTGCTTTGATATACAGTCCGGACAAAATTCATCTATATTTTATCATTTGTTAATAGATGAATAAGGCAAAGTTTAAAGACTAGCTTGCACATAATGATTCTATCAGAATGCTATTTAACATTCTGCAAATTCATCTTCATGGGTTTGAACATGAAATGAATAAAAAAAGATTGTTTTGTGGTGGAAACAATTTGATTTAAAAATTGAAAATAAATGTATTCATTAGATTGTGGTGGAACTTTCTGATGTAGTTGCTAAATACATTTAGCATATAGATAGTAGACAGATACGTTGTGGAACGTATCAGATAAGTACAAGATAAGTTACTGATTGGTGGTGCTTGAAGTAACTTGTTCTGTACTTATCATGTTTATTAGGAAAATGTGTGTTTGAAAATTTCAAGCATAGATTTTTCTGAAAAAAAATATTTGTTATTTTTTTGAAATTCAGAAAATTAAATTTGAGGTGTAAACAATGCGATTTTTATTGATTAGGCACATTAGAGATGGGTAGTTAGAAATTATCAAAAGAAAACAAACAATAATGAAATATGGAGGAAAAATCAAAGTGGAAAAACAGAATAAAGAAGTGAAGAAGATTTATTTTGAATCAGCGAGTTTATTTAAGGAGTTGGTAGAAGGCAATCAGTTAAAGAATTTAAGAAGTGTAAAATCAAATCCGTACCCGTCATATTGTTTCCTTGCCACTAAGAAGGTAATGGATATAGTTAGTGAATTTATTGTCAATCATAATATGAAATGTGATAGAACTGCTGATGATTCATGGGAAGATTTTGAAAAGTTGGTAGTCAATACAGAATCTAAACCAGATACGATTGTTACAAGAAATTTGAGAGTAGTGAAACGTGCTGTATCTGAAGGATATGGGAATATGCTGAAAAGAACTTGTGTAGATCAGCATAAGAAAAAGGCTTTTATATTCTATGCTAATGATAGGATTGCAGAAATTAAAGCAGAAGAAGACGCTAAGAGTCAGGAAAGATACGAACAAAGACCAAAGGCAGATATAACGCCTGTAGATATGAAAGAAAAAAAGAAGAATATTGATACAGAGATGTCAAAACTAATTAAGAAAGCTATGGAGGAACAGAAATAATGATGAACAAAGGTACATACAAAAATTTTAACGGTGAAACAGTAGAATTTAATTATGAGAATGAACTTTCTTTGAGCCAGAAAGCAAATTTTGTCATGGAAGTGGCAGGAATGATTGTATCAGGTACTATTGGATATGCGTACATTTTAAAGGAAGCAATTTTCAATTACTGTCTTGTGAAATATTTTACGGATATTGTTTTATTTGAGAATGACGAGGATTTCAGCCTTGATATGATTGACGCATTTATGAAAGAAAATAGAGCAACCGTTATTGGCACTATAAAACAATCAATGGGAAATAATGCACTTGACGAACTTTCAAAGGCTTGTGATGAAGCTATCGAGTTTAGAAAGGCACATTTCTCTGATTATAAGGAAGAAATTTCTGATCTTTTACAAGTGGTAAGAGAGTTTGTTGTAAAGCCTGATTATCTGAATGAACTTTTGATTGCCCTGACAAATGCAGTAAATTCCTTTGCTGAAAAGGGTGATATTGATATGGATGTTGTCAATAAACTGGTTGATGTTCTTCCTGTAATGAAAGAATTGGGAAGTAAAGAAGTAGCAAAAGCGATTGTAGAAGAATTCCACCAAAATACACCGACTGAAAATGTTGAAGAAAAACCAAAGGCTAAACGTGGAAGACCAAAGAAAGATAACAATTTGGAAGTAGTGAAGTAATGGAACTGAATAAAGAAGAAATTATCAAAGATGGTGAAAATCTATTTTCAGTATTTTGCGTGATGGGTAGTGTAATATATGTCAAGCGAATGTTTGATGTAAACAGTAGCCCCGCCTATGAACTGGAAGAAGTGTTGAAATACTATCGGAAGATAGAAATTATGGAGAAATAATATTTGTAGAGTAACTTGTTAATCTTGTCGAGGTAAGGGCATGGTTACTTAATCGTGTCCTTCCTAATATTGAGTGATGAAATTTGAAAAGTGAATATTATGGTGCTGAATTTTTACAGCATCTTCAATAAATAAAGAAATTTTTATGAATTGGAGTGTGATGTTATAAGAATATGGAAACAAAAGCATTGGAGATACCTTTTTGGCTTAAAGTGACATTGACAATTAAAGAAGCGGCAGCTTATTCAAATATAGGAATCAATAAAATTGAAGAGTTATTAAAGCAACCAAAGTGTGATTTTGTACTATATGTTGGCAATAAAAAGTTGGTTAAAAGGAAAGAGTTTGAGCAGTACATATCAAAAAGTCTGGAAATTTAAGGAAGGATTCAGGTAGAAAATTCAATTTGATTATTCCAAAATGCTATGAGATATGCTATAATATTAGCTTGTATCAAACTCTTTTTGTTGGAATACAGCAGAAAGGAGTTGATTTTATGGGTAAAGACTTGAAAGGCAAAGAACTTGGAGTCGGTATCTGTCAAAGAAAGGATGGTTTATACACAGCACGATTTGTAAGCAAGAGAACTGGTAAATCAGTTCAAAAATATTTCCCGAAACTACAGGAATGCCGTAAGTGGTATGCGGATGCAAAGTTTGAAGATGAACATGGTGGTATCAATGCGTCCGGGGATATGACGGTAACGGCATGGTTTGATTACTGGATTGAAAACATTAAGGGTGACAGCATAAGACCAAATACAATTAGAAACTATAAAGAACGGTTTGAACATAATATAAAGAAATGTATCGGCAATATGATATTGTCAGAGGTAAAACCGATGCACTGTCAGAATGTTCTAAACCAGATGAAGGATGATTATAAGTCATCTACCATATATCAGACAAGGATCACCTTATATTGTATGTTCTCTGATGCGGTTGAAAATGATGTAATCTATAAAAATCCAGTGACAAAAGGAATAAAACATAATATCGGGAAAGAGCCTAAGAAAGTCAGGGCATTAACCATTGACGAACAAAAGAAGTTCCTTGAAGTTGCAGAGAAAAGTAGCAACTATAATCAGTTCGCTTTTATTTTGCAGACAGGATTAAGGACAGGCGAGTTAATAGGCTTGAAATGGTCTGATATTGATTGGGAAAAGCGTGTCATACACATACAGAGAAGCATGGAGTACCGATACAGCGTTGGTGAATGGCGAATTGGGGAGCCGAAAAGTAAGTCAGGCTATCGTGATGTGCCTTTAACAGAAGAAGCGGTTGCAATTCTGAAAAGGCAGAAAGAGAAACTTAGAGAAATTAAAGTAATCAATATGCAGTTCAAAGAGCATGTATTTCTTTGCAGGAAAGGCGAACCAACAAAAAATTCAGCTTATGACACTACATTATTCAAACTGTGTGATAAAGCTGGTATAAGGCGTTTTTCAATGCATGTATTAAGGCACACGATGGCTACAAGATGTATTGAAGGTGGTATGCGTCCTAAGACTTTACAGGTGATTCTAGGTCATGCCAATGTAGGTATCACAATGAATTTGTATGTTGATGTGACAGAGGAAGAGAAGTTTAAAGAGGTAGAGAAAATAGAAAGTGCCTTAAAAATTGTGTAGTGATTTGTGTAGTAAAAATATAGAGAAAGGCAGAAACCCTTGAAAATAAAGGATTTCTGAGCAGGTATAACAAGATATGAAACTAGGAATCGTAGGTCTGCCCAATGTGGGCAAAAGCACTTTATTCAATTCTTTGACAAAGGCGGGGGCCGAATCCGCCAACTATCCTTTCTGTACGATTGATCCCAATGTGGGGATCGTAGCCGTGCCGGACGAGAGGCTGAAACTGCTGGGGGATATGTACCAGTCGAAAAAGGTAACGCCCGCCGTAATCGAATTCGTGGACATTGCCGGGCTGGTCAAAGGGGCTTCCAAAGGAGAGGGGCTGGGCAACCAGTTTTTGAGCAATATTCGGGAAGTGGACGCGATCGTACATGTGGTGCGCTGCTTTGAAGACTCCAACGTAGTACACGTGGACGGCAGCGTCAATCCTTTAAGGGATATCGAGACGATCAATTTGGAGCTTATTTTCTCTGACTTGGAAATTCTGGAGCGGAGGATCGCCAAAGTAGGGAAAGGAGCCAGGATGGACAAGGGGCTTGCCAAAGAGCAGGGGCTTTTAGAAAGGCTCAAAGCTCATCTGGAGGATGGAAAGCTGGCGCTGACTTTCCATACGGAAGATGAGGACGAGATCGCTTTGCTTGCTTCCTACAATCTTCTGACAGGAAAACCAGTGATTTTTGCCGCGAATGTGGCAGAGGATGACCTGGCGGACGATGGGGCGGGCAATGAAGGCGTTGCCAGCGTGCGCGCTTTTGCAAAGGAGAGCGGCAGCGAGGTATTCGCAATCTGCGCCCAGATCGAGCAGGAGATCGCGGAATTGGATGAAGAAGAAAAGGCGATGTTTTTGGAAGACCTCGGATTACAGGAATCCGGGCTGGAGAAACTGATCAGGGCAAGCTACCGTATTCTGGGCCTGCATAGCTTTTTGACGGCAGGGGAAGACGAAACGAGGGCATGGACCATTAAAGTCGGGACGAAAGCGCCGGCAGCGGCGGGAAAAATCCATACAGATTTTGAAAGAGGATTTATTAAAGCGGAAGTGGTCAATTATAAAGACCTTCTGGAACAGGGATCTTTGGCGGCGGCAAGGGAGAAGGGTCTGGTCGGAATGGAAGGGAAAGAATATGTAGTGAAAGACGGGGACGTGATTCTTTTCCGATTTAATGTATAAAGCCATATCTCGTATAGGGAACGAATGTTCCTACCATATATAGAAAATGCCGGAAAAATGCACTTTACAAGGGTTTGTAAGGTGCATTTTTTATAAACAAATTCCTGAAAATTGCTTGTCAAACGTTCTATATTAGTATAGAATCAATATAAAAGTGGTGAAAAGTGGTATGAAGTGGAATGAAGTGGGGATAAATTCCAATATTTCCAGAAAACAATTACTTTTACCAATCAGTGGCAGCCCACTTTTATATTTTTGTTTTTAGGGAACCAAAGGTTCTATGGGATGGCAGGTGAGCGTTATGTTTATGGGAGAGTACAACCATACGATCGATGCAAAAAACCGGCTGATCATCCCCTCCAAGTTCCGGGAAACTCTCGGCGATGAGTTTGTTGTGACAAAGGGGCTGGACGGCTGTTTATTTGTATACGATAATGCGGAATGGGCCTCTTTCGAAGAAAAGCTCCGCAGCCTGCCCCTTACAAACAAAGACGCGAGAACCTTCGTCCGTTTTTTCCTGGCAGGGGCAGCCAGCGTGGAAGTGGACAAGCAGGGAAGGATACTGATACCTTCGGTATTAAAGGAATTTGCAGGAATCAACAAAGAAGTTGCCCTGATAGGCGTGGCGAGCAGGATCGAAATCTGGAGCAAAGAAAGATGGGAAGGCGAGTCCGCTTATGAAGATATGGAAAGTATCGCAGAGCATATGTCGGAGCTGGGTCTTGGCATATAATCGTGCAGGATGCGCGGTTCGTACAAAATGTGCGGTTCGTACAGGAGGAAATAAATGGAATTTGTACATCGCTCTGTCTTACTGAAAGAAACGATAGACTATTTGAAGATAAAAAGCGACGGAATATATGTGGACGGCACTCTGGGCGGCGGCGGGCATTCTTATGAGATTGCAAGGCGCCTGGGGAAAAATGGAAGGCTGGTCGGCATCGACCAGGACGGGGCGGCCATAGAGGCTGCCGGAAAAAGACTTTCCCCTTTTTCGGACAAGGTGACAATCGTGCGGGACAATTACTGTTATACGAAAGAAGTCCTGGAACGCCTTGGAATGGAAAAGGTGGACGGCATCGTCCTGGACCTGGGGGTTTCTTCCTACCAGCTGGATACTCTGGAAAGAGGGTTTTCCTACAAATACGATACCTCGCTCGATATGCGGATGGATACGAGGCAGGAACTGAGTGCCAGGGATATTGTAAACGGTTATACGGAAAGCGAGTTGTTCCGTATCATCAGGGACTATGGCGAGGACAAGTTCGCAAAAAATATTGCGAAGCATATCGTCCGAGCCAGGCAGGAAAAAGAGATCGAGACGACCGGAGAGCTGAATGAGATCATAAAAGCGGCGATTCCGGCAAAAATGCGCCAGACGGGAGGACATCCTTCCAAGAAGACATTCCAGGCGATCCGCATTGCGTGTAACAGGGAGCTGGAGGTGTTGAAAGATTCCCTGGACGATCTGACGGACTGTTTAAAGCCCGGCGGACGGCTTTGCATCATTACGTTTCATTCTCTGGAGGACAGGATTGTAAAGACTGCATTCAGAAATTACGAGAACCCGTGTACGTGTCCGCCGGACTTTCCGGTATGTGTATGCGGCAGGAAACCGAAGGGGAAAGTGGTGACAAGAAAACCAATACTCCCGGAGGAACAAGAAACGACGGCAAATAAACGCGCAAAAAGTGCAAAATTAAGAGTGTTTGAAAAGGAATAGTGTTATGGCGCAGTATAGGGCAAGAAGTGACAACAGAAGACAGCAGGCATACACGGGAAGAAACGGCGTTTATGTGCATGGAAATGTCGTAAGGAGACTGGATGAGGAGATATATGCGCCTCAGAGGCCTAAGAAGCAGCTAAGCAATACGGCGAGGAAAAACAGGGAAAAAGCCGGGCATATGAGTCTGGGCTATGTGTTTTTTTTATCTTGTGCAGTGATTGCGGCAGGGTTTATCCTGACGATTTATATCGGACTCCAGTCGGATATTACCAACAGCATTAAACATATATCCAGGCTGGAAAGCCAGCTGAATTCTTTAAAGCTGGATAACGATGAGGAATACAGCAGGATCACGAACAGCGTTGATCTGGAAGAGGTGAAACGCGTGGCGATCCAGGAATTGGGAATGAAATATGCGGAAGAGGGCCAGATTGTCACCGTTACAGGGGGAGGCAGCGACTATATGAGACAGGTGGCGGATATTCCGCAGTAAAGCAGGTGGTATTTTTGAGCAGACAGATACGAGTAAGGGAAAATAAGATAAAGCGGGGAATCTATAGCCGATTTACGTTAAGAATGCAGAAAAAGCTGGTGGTACTGTTTTTGGCAGTACTGTCAGCTTTCATCGGATTAAGCATCCAGCTGGTACGGATCAACAAGGATAACGGGGCAAAATATGAAAAGCAGGTGCTATCCCAACAGGCTTATGACAGCACGACGATTCCTTTCCGGCGGGGCGATATCTTGGACAGCAACGGTACAAAGCTGGCAGCCAGCGAAAAAGTTTATAATGTGATATTGGATGCAAAAGTGATGCTGGACCGGGATGGAAAATACGTGGAGCCTACGATAGAAGCGGTGCAAAGGGAGCTGGGGCTGGACACGGGAATTATCCGCTCCCGGTTGGAGTCCCATCCCGACTCTTCCTATTATGTGCTTGCCAAACAGATGACTTATGAAGAAGTAAGGGGATTTAAGGAATTGCAGGCCGATGAAGAGGCGGGGGCGGATATCAAAGGGATCTGGTTTGAGGAGGAATACAAGAGGATATACCCGAATAACAGGCTGGCATGTGATGTGATTGGGTTTACAAGAAGCGACAACAGCGGATTGTACGGCCTTGAGCAATATTATAATGATGTTTTGAGCGGTACTCCAGGAAGGGAATATGGGTATCTGAACGATGACGCGGCGCTGGAAAGGACGACGATCGCAGCCGTGGACGGCAATTCCATCGTAACAACGATCGATGTCAACATCCAGAAAATTGTAGAGAAATACTTAAAGAAGTTTAATGATAAGTATAAGGATAACTATCTGGAGAGAAACGGAAGCAACAATACGGCATGCATTATTATGGAAGTAAATACGGGGAATATCCTTGCTATGGCGAGCTATCCTGATTTTGACCTGAACGACCGTATGAACCCGGAGGATCTGTACGGGATGCCCATGGTGAACGAGGTGGGCAATGTCGTGCCGGGAGAATATATTACCCCGGAAAACTTTAATAATATGAACCACGATTTACAGATGCAGCAGTTCAATTCACTGTGGAGGAATTTCTGCATCAACGATACTTATGAACCGGGATCGGTATCCAAACCCTTTACGGTGGCTGCGGGACTGGATTCCGGGAAGATTATAGGGAATGAGTCTTTTGTCTGCAACGGGTCGCTGCATGTGGGGGACTGGGATATCGACTGCCATAACGAATGGGGCGACGGCGAACTGACGGTTGCCCAGGGAGTGGAAAGGTCCTGCAACGTAGTCATGATGCGCGTTGCGGAAATTATCGGACGAAGCACGTTTATCGATTACCAGCACATTTTCAATTTTGGCCTGAAAACCAATATCGATCTTTGGGGAGAATCGAGGACGGCAAGCCTTGTATACAATAAAAACACAATGGGGCCTACGGAGCTGGCGACAAACTCTTTCGGCCAGGGCTTTAATGTGACGATGATACAGATGATCACGGGATTTTGCTCCCTGATTAACGGGGGGAACTATTACGAACCCCATGTGGTAAGCAAGATTATCAGCCCCAGCGGGGCGACGGTGCAGAATATCGAGCCACGTTTGTTGAAACAGACCGTATCCGTATCCGTTTCCGAAAAAATTAAGGAATATTGCAATCTGGTAGTGGCGGGAGAAAACGGCACAGGAAAAACAGCCCGGCCGGCCGGGTATATGATCGGCGGAAAAACAGGGACAGCAGAGACCCTTCCCCGGGGCAATAATGAATATGTGGTTTCCTTTATGGGCTATGCGCCGGCAGACGATCCCCAGATAGCGATTTATGTCGTAGTGGACAGGCCGAATGAGGTGATCCAGGACGATGCCAAATTTGCGACACGCATCGTGCGCGAAATATTGACAGAAGTGCTGCCTTATATGGGGATTTTCATGACAGAAGAGGTGACGGAGAAGGAAAGAGAGGAACTGGAAGCGCTGCAGGAAGAGATTATGTCTCCGGTCGCACCGGAAGACACCGGGGAGGAAGGCGGCGAAGGAACCGAAGAAGGCGGAACGGGTGAAAGCGGCGAAGGAGCCGGAAGCGGAGGAACGGAAGGAACAAGCGGAGAAGGAACCGAAGGCGGAAGTCCGGGAGGCGGCGAAGGCGAAGGAACCGAAGGGGAAAGCGGAGAAGGCGATACGCATTCCGAAGCATGGAAAAGCTTTCCGATCGACCCGGAAACAGGGTATGCGAAAGACCCGGAGACAGGAAAGCTTGTTGATCCCGAAACGGGCAACGTCGTGTTCGGAGGCGGCAGCACGCCGGCCGGTTTGGGCGGCGCAGGAAACGGAGGAGACCAGGAAGACAACAGTCCTTTTTAGGGCTGGCAAAATATTTCGTCCTCCGCTGAAAAAAAGAATAACCTCATAAACGGCATAATAGATTGTAGTAACACCTGTTTATGGGGTTGTAGCAGAGATGAAGAATAAGACTTATATAAGGAAAAAGATCGTGGTGACATTTTTCCTCTGTGCGGCGGCTTTTCTTATGCTGATCGGCCGGCTTGTCTATCTGATGGTAGGGTGTTCCGAGCATTATACGGAGGCGGCAAAAGATCTGCACGAAAGGGAAAGGTCGATCAAAGCGGCCAGGGGGAGGATCATCGATTCCACAGGGGCCGTGCTGGCGGATAACCGGACGGTATGCACGATATCCGTGATCCATAACCAGATCAGCGATCCGCAGAAGGTGGTGGAAGTTCTTTCCAAAGAACTTGGGCTGTCGGAGGAATATGTGTCCCAGAGGGTGGAAAAATATTCTGCCATCGAGAGAATCAAAAGCAACGTGGATAAATCCATAGGAGATAAAATAAGGGAATACGACCTGGACGGGGTAAAGGTGGATGAAGACTATAAACGCTATTATCCCTATGAAACACTGGCCTCGAAAGTATTGGGTTTTACCGGGGGGGATAACCAGGGCATTATCGGCCTGGAAGTGATCTATGAGGAATATTTGAAAGGAAAAGAGGGAACGATTCTAACAGTGACGGATGCCAAGGGCGTGGAGATTGCCGAGGCAGGGGAAGAACGGATCGAGCCGGAAAGCGGCAATGACGTTTATGTAAGCCTGGATATAAATATTCAGAGTTATGCGACCCAGCTTGCCATGCAGGCGATGGAAACAAAACAGGCGGACAGCGTATCCATTCTGGTTATGAACCCTCAAAACGGGGAAATACTGGCGATGGTGAACGTGCCGGAGTTTGACCTGAACCATCCTTATACTTTGCCGGAAGGCGTCCCGGAGCCTGCCAACCAGGAGGAAAAACAAAATGCATTAAACCAGATGTGGAGAAACGGCTGTATCAATGATACGTATGAACCGGGATCCACGTTCAAGATCATTACGGCGGCGGCCGGGCTGGAGTCAGGGGAAGTGACGGTCAATGACCGCTTCAGCTGTCCGGGTTATATTATGGTGGAGGACAGAAGGATACGCTGCCATAAAGTCGGAGGACACGGGGCAGAGGACTTTGTGCAGGGGACGATGAATTCCTGCAATCCGGTTTTTATTACGGTGGGGCTGCGGATCGGCGTGGACCGGTATTATGACTATTTCAAACAGTTCGGACTCCTGACGAAGACGGGCGTGGATCTGCCCGGGGAAGCAGGAACCATTATGCATAAAAAGGAGAATATCGGGGCGGTGGAACTGGCGACGATATCCTTCGGGCAGTCTTTCCAGATTACGCCGATACAGTTGGCAACGACAGCTTCGTCCATTGTAAACGGAGGAAACCGTGTGACGCCCCATTTTGGGGTAAAGGTGGTAAACGGGGAAGGGAAGACGGTGAAAACTTTGCAATATCCTGTGAAAAAGAACATCGTTTCCGAACAGACTTCCGAAACCATGCGGTATATCTTGGAACAGGTAGTGGAAAACGGCAGCGGGAAAAACGGTTATGTGGAAGGCTACCGGGTAGGAGGCAAGACAGCCACCAGCCAGACGCTTCCAAGGGGAAGCGGCCGGTATATATCTTCCTTTTTGGGATTTGCCCCGGCGGATAATCCGCAAGTGCTGGCCGTAGCCATTATTAATAATCCCCAGGGGGTCTATTATGGAGGGCAGATCGCGGCGCCGATCGTGCGGCAGCTTTTTGAAAATATTCTTCCATATTTGGAGGGAATGGATTATAATACATAGGATGCCGCAGGGCTTTGCAGGCAGGAGGGCGGCGATTCTGGTTCGGAAAGGATAGGATGGAGCAAATGAATCATGTAATAATGAATCATTATACAGTAATAACATCTGTAGCAATCGCATTTTCTATAAGCGTGGTATTGGGGCCGGTGGTCATACCTTTTTTAAAGCGACTAAAGGTAGGCCAGACAGAGAGGGACGACGGCCCTAAGAGCCATTTGAAAAAGTCGGGTACGCCCACGATGGGAGGGATACTGATTCTCATAGGCGTAACGGCAACTTCCGTGATTTATATGAAAGATTATCCGAAAATCGCGCCGATTCTTTTTGCCACCTTGGGATTCGGGCTGATCGGCTTTTTGGATGACTATATCAAGGTGGTGCTGCACCGTTCCATGGGGCTGCGGGCATGGCAGAAGATGCTCGGCCAGATCGTTGTAACGGGCGTATTCGCTTATTATATGGTCAATGATGCAGGGGTGTCCCTGGCGATGAAAATACCTTTTTGGCCCGGGAAATATGTGGACTGGGGTATTTGGAACATTCCAGTTATGTTTTTTGTCGTGATCGGCACGGTGAACGGGGCGAATTTTACGGATGGGCTGGATGGGCTGGCGAGCAGCGTAACGGTGATGATCGCTACCTTTTTTACGGCGGTCGCCATAGGGACGGCCAGCGGGATCGAGCCGGTGACGTGCGCGGTGGTGGGGGCGCTTTTGGGCTTCCTGCTTTTTAACGTATATCCGGCCAGAGTGTTTATGGGTGATACGGGCTCCCTGGCGCTTGGCGGGTTCGTGGCGGCCACGGCGTATATGCTCCAGATGCCTTTGTTTATCCCGATTGTGGCTCTTGTCTATGTATTGGAGGTGCTTTCCGTGATGATACAGGTGGGTTATTTTAAGATAAGCGGAGGAAAGCGGTTTTTTAAAATGGCTCCCATCCACCATCACTTTGAACTGTGCGGATGGTCGGAAACAAGGGTAGTGGCTGTATTTACGATTGTTACGGCAATGCTCTGCCTGGCGGCGCTTTGCCTTGGAATTTAAAAAAGGGTGGTTGCGTTATGGAACTGGAGAATAAGAAAGTATTAGTAATTGGAACGGGGATCAGCGGAATAGGAGCGGCGAAACTTCTTTTGAAAGCGGGGGCCGTCCCTGTCCTTTATGATGAGAATGAGAATGCAAAACCGGAAGAGATACGCAGCAGACTGGCCGGAAATGGCAATGTGGAAATCTTTATCGGAAGCCTGCCGGGAAGCGTGACAGAAGAAATCTGTCTGGCTGTTCCAAGCCCGGGAGTGCCGGCAGACACCGAATTTATGGAGGGGCTTCGGAAAAAGGGGATTCCCGTCTGGGGGGAACTGGAACTGGGCTACCGCTACGCGAAAGGAAGGCTGGCGGCCATTACGGGAACGAACGGTAAGACGACGACGACCACGCTGGTAGGGCAGATGATGGAAGAATACTATGATTCCGTATATGTCGTGGGCAATATTGGGACGCCTTATACGGAAATGGCTTTTGATACAACGGAAGAGACGGTCACGGTGGCGGAAGTGAGCAGTTTCCAGCTGGAAACGACGGAGGAATTCCGGCCCGATGTGTCCGCCATTTTGAATATTACGCCGGATCACCTGAACCGGCACCACAATATGGAAACTTATGTGGCGGTGAAAGAAAGGATCGCCCAAAAGCAGACGAAGGAAGACGTGTGCATATTGAATTATGAGGATAGATATACGCGGGAATTCGGCAGAAGGTGTCCGGCCCGTGTGATTTTCTTTTCTTCCAAAAGAAAGCTGGAAGAGGGTTTCTATCTGGATGGGGAAGAAATCTGCATGGCGGCGGGAGGAGAGATCAAACGGCTTATGAATATCCATGATATGAAGCTGGTGGGCATGTGCAACGTGGAGAATGTCATGGCCGCGATCGCCATCGCTTTTTCCATGGGGCTGCCGATGGAGCATATATTGGATACGGTAAAGCGCTTCCGGGCGGTGGAACATCGGATTGAGTTTGTGGCGACAAAAAATGGAGTGGATTATTACAATGATTCCAAAGGGACGAACCCGGATGCGGCGATCCAGGGGATCCGGGCCATGAGCAGGCCGACGGTGCTGATCGGCGGCGGATATGACAAACAGAGCGAGTATGACGAATGGGTGGAAGCTTTTGAAGGCAGGGTGAAATGCCTGGTTCTGGTCGGGCAGACGGCGGAAAAAATTGAAGCATGCGCCAGGAAGCACGGTGTGGAAAATATCGTCCGTGCGGACAGCTTTGAGGAAGCGCTCCGCATATGCACGAAAACGGCCAGAGACGGTGATGCGGTGCTTCTGTCCCCGGCATGCGCCAGCTGGGGGATGTTCCCCAACTATGAGGCGAGGGGAAAGATGTTTAAGGATTATGTGAACAGCCTTTGAGCGGATGGCGAAAGATCCGGTTTCGGAGAGGATGAAAGGAGCGGGAAGAGAAAGTGGCGGGGAGGCAGAAAAAGAGACCGACAGAAAATTATTTTGATTACAGTCTTTTGTTTATTGTTTTGTTTTTGCTGGGATTCGGGCTGGTGATGATCTATTCCACCAGTTCCTATGAAGCGACCCTGCAAGGGCATGAATCCACCTTTTACCTGAAAAAGCAGGTAATGGCTACGGTGATCGGGCTGGCGGCCATGATCGTGGTGGCGAATATTCCATATCATTTCTGGGAACAGTTCGCCACGATTGCATACATAGGATCCGCCGTGCTGATCGTGATGGTGCTTGTTCCGCAGCTGCAATATTCCGCGAACGGCGCGACCAGGTGGATTAAAGTAGGGCCTTTGACTTTGCAGCCGGCAGAGGTGGCGAAGCTGGGCATGATTCTTTTCTTGGCCAGCCTTGTGTGCAGGATGGGAAGGGCAATACGAACGACCAAAGGATTTTTTATGGTGCTTTTGATACCGGCGCCCATATGCGTTATGATATGGCGGATCACGAATAATATGAGTTCTGCAATTATTGTTTTCGGCATTGCGGCGCTGATGCTTTTCGTGGCCAGCCCGGAGTACAAGAAATTTATTATTCTGGCGGCCGGAGGCGCGGCGGCCATAGCGGTAGTGGTATTCTTCATTTCCCAGGCGGCTTCTTCCGAGGGGATGGGTTTCCGAAGCGAGCGTATCCTGGCCTGGCTGGACCCGGAAGCTTATGCCAGCGGGAAAGGGTTTCAGACTTTGCAGGCATTGTATGCCATCGGGTCAGGAGGAATTCTGGGAAAAGGGCTTGGACAGAGCATGCAGAAGCTGGGATTTTTGCCCGAGGCGCAGAACGATATGATTTTTTCCATTATCTGTGAAGAATTGGGGCTTTTCGGGGCTATTTCGATTATTCTCATGTTCCTTCTGCTTATATGGCGCTTTATGGTCATAGCCAATAATGCTTCCGACCTGTTCGGCGCACTGCTGGTGGTGGGCGTGATGGGCCATATCGCGATCCAGGTGATCCTGAATATCGCGGTTGTCACGAATACGATACCCAATACGGGGATTTCCCTGCCCTTTATTAGTTACGGGGGATCGGCGGTGCTGTTCCTTATGATCGAGGTGGGGATTGTTTTGAGCGTGGCGAAGGGAATTCGGTTAAAGGATATTTAAGGCAAAAAGGAAAACGGCATGGGACGGCCAAGTACACAAGGCACGAAGCGTACAAGGCACGAAGCGTACAAGGTACAAAGCGTACAAGGTACAAAGCGTACAAGGTACGCTGGGAAAAGACTGCCATATATATAAAATAGGTCATCATTTAAAAAAATGGTTTAGAAGGTGAATCATTGGATTCTATTTATATTTATGGCGGGAACTTTCTGAGAGGAGAGACGAAGATACAAGGGTCGAAAAATGCGGTATTGCCCATTCTTGCCGCTTCCTTGTTAGTCAGGGGAACCTGTGTGATAAAAAACTGCCCGCGTATTGCGGATGTTTACCTGATGCAGAATCTTTTGCAGGAACTGGGATGTTTTGTATCCTGGGCGGGCAATACGGTGACAGTCAATGCTTCTCATATTCATGATAGACGGATCAGCGGGGAGTCCGTAACGCGCATGCGTTCTTCCGTCATGCTTCTCGGCGCTGCCCTTGGAAGGCTGGGGGAAGCGACGATGGCCTATCCGGGCGGGTGCGTGATAGGACGGCGGCCGATCGACATTCATTTGTCGGCTTTAAGAAAAATGGGAGTGGAGATCGAAGAGCAGGAGCAGCTTTTTACCGCGAAGGCGGCGAAGCTGCGCGGCGAGGAGATACGGCTGCCTTTTCCGAGCGTAGGGGCGACGGAAAACGTCATTTTAGCCGCAGTCACCGCAGAGGGGACGACGGTTCTGGAAAATGCGGCAAGAGAGCCGGAGATCGAGGCGCTGTGCGGATTTCTGGCATCGGCCGGGGCAGAAATCGAGGGAACCGGCAAGGATTGCCTGAGGATCAAAGGCGTGGAAGGGCTGCACGATGCCAAATACGAAGTGCCGGCGGACAGGATCGTGGCAGGCACTTATCTGACGGCGGCGCTGGCGGCCGGAGGAAGCATTTTTCTGGAGGGCGCCCCGGCCGGGCAGATGGGGGCATTGCTGGCTGCGGCAGAAGAAATGGGCGCCTGTGTGGCGGTCGGCGACGAAGGGATCGGCGTGGATGTGATCCGTAAATTAAAAGCTGTTCCCTATCTGAAGACGGAAGTGCATCCTGGATTCCCTACGGATCTGCAGTCTCCGCTGATGGCGGCCCTGGCTGTAGCGCAGGGACAGAGCGTGATAGAGGAAAGTATATTTGAAAATCGTTTTCGGATCGTGGATAATTTGAAGAAAATGGGCGCGGATATTGAAGTCGTGAAAAATAAGGCGTATATTAACGGTGTGGAGAAGCTGCAAGGCGCAGGCGTTGAAGCGGAAGAATTGAGAGGAGGCGCGGCGCTCGTAGTGGCAGGGCTGGCGGCAGAAGGAAAAAGCGTGGTAGGAAACAGGCATTTTATCGAACGGGGATATGAGAATATCTGCAAGGATCTTCGGAACCTTGGAGCGGATATCAATATTATATAATGCGCGCCGGAAGGAAACAAACGGCGGGTATGTCATAGTAAGGTAAATGATATGGATGGCAATGAAAAAGACACGAAACAAAACAGCGTACAGAAGACCAAACGGAGCGCTAAACGGCGCAATCCTAATTTAAGGCTGGTTAAAAACGGGGATAAACCGATAAAAGATGAAAAACCATCCAAAGGAGGAACGGCCTCCTTTGGAAGGAGTAAAGCCGGGGAAAAGCAAAAAGCAGTCTCGAAAGAAAAGAAAGAGCCGGAAGGGGCAAAAAAGGCGGCGCAGAAGGAAAAGAAAGAGCCGGAAGGGGCAAAAAAGGCGGCGCAGAAGGAAAAGAAAAAGCCGGAAAGAACGGAAAAGGCCGTCCAGAAAGGGAAAAAAACCGCCCGCAAAGGAAAGAAAAAGAGCGGAAAGGAAAAGAAACCGGAAGAAGAAAAGAAATCCGGGGAAGGGAACGCGAAGAGGACAGGGAAGAAGGCCGCGCCGAAAGGGAATGCGGAAAAGCCGGAAGGAAAAGAGGAACCGAAGGAGAAAACAAAAGAAAACGGGGAAAAAGCGGCATCGGAGGAAGAAACGAAGAACTCCGGGGAGAAAACGAAGCCGGAAGAAAAGGCAGAAAAGTCCGGGGAGAAAGCGAAGCCGGAAGAAAAAGCGAAATCAAAAGGAGAAACGAAAGAGGGCGGGAAAAAGGAAAACCCGGAAGGGGAAAAGAAGAAAACCGGGAAAAAAAAGAAAAAGACAGGGACGGGAAAGGGAAAAAAACCGGTCAGGGAAAAGGCAGAAAAAAGAAAAAGCCGGAAAAAAGACAGGGATGTTTACCGGGACAAGCCGGAACTCGGAGAATGGTTTGCCCAGCATAAAAGCTTGGTGATGATTGGCGCTACGGTGGCCGCATGCTGTGTTCTCCTGACAGGCATTTACTATTACATAACTACCGCGTATGAGGTGACGACGGTATATGTGGACGGCAATGTTCACTATACGAATGAAGAAGTCATGGATATGGTAATGGAAGGAAGATATGGGAATAATTCCCTCTATCTTGCTATGAAATACAAGGACAAAGGCGTAGAGGGAATACCTTTTGTGGAAAAAATGGATGTGAATATCCTTACGCCGAATACGATCCGCATCAGCGTATATGAAAAAGCGCTGGCTGGATATGTAGAATATCTTGGCAGATACATGTATTTTGACAGGGATGGAACGGTAGTGGAAAGTTCGGCGGAAAGAACCCGGGGAATTCCACAGGTTACGGGACTCCATTTCGACTATGTGGTGGTGAACGAACCGCTGCCGGTGGAAAACGATGAGATTTTCAAGCGGATTCTGGACATTACCCAGCTTTTAAATAAATATGAACTCATGGCAGACAAGATATTTTTTGATTCTTCTTATGACCTGACTTTATTTTTTGAAGATGTCAGGGTGACGCTCGGTTCCAGCTCCGAAATCGACCAGAAGATCATAAAGTTAAAAAACATTCTTCCTGAACTGGAAGGGAAGAGCGGAACGCTGCAAATGGAGAACTATACGGAAGATACCAAAAACATTACGTTTCGTCGGGAATAAAATACAGATAAAATCCAAACGGAAAAAAAAGCCCATGAAAAAAGCGAAAAATGGGTTGCTAATTTGTTAAAATAATTATATGATAACATGTAGGAGTTTATCAGGGGTTCGGTATGAATACATAGCGAATGGAAAAGGGATAATGAAGGAGGTCACACCTTGCTTGAAATTAAGACAAACGAAGCTGAGGCTGCAGCAAAGATTATAGTAGTAGGGGTTGGCGGTGCAGGCAATAATGCTGTTAATAGAATGGTTGACGAAAACATAGACGGAGTAGAGTTTATAGGTATTAATACGGACAAGCAGGCTTTGCAGTTATGCAAAGCGCCCAGGCTTCTCCAGATCGGCGAAAAACTGACGAAAGGACTGGGAGCCGGCGCGAAGCCGGAGATCGGAGAGAAGGCTGCTGAAGAAAGCAGCGAAGAGATAACGGCGGCACTGAAAGGATCGGATATGGTTTTTGTCACCTGCGGCATGGGCGGCGGAACCGGAACCGGCGCGGCTCCTGTAGTAGCGAAGATTGCAAAGGATATGGGAATACTGACGGTGGGTGTTGTGACGAAGCCCTTCCGCTTTGAAGCGAAAGCCCGTATGGTAAACGCTTTAAATGGCATAGAGAGAATTAAGGGCAATGTGGATACGCTTATCGTGATACCGAACGATAAGCTGTTAGAGATCGTGGACAGGCGTACGACGATGCCGGATGCCCTGAAGAAAGCGGACGAAGTTTTACAGCAGGCAGTACAAGGAATTACCGATCTGATCAACGTGCCTGCGATCATCAACTTGGATTTCGCCGATGTACAGACTGTTATGAAGGATAAAGGCATCGCCCATATCGGCATCGGTTATGGCAAAGGCGATGATAAAGCGAGCGAAGCCGTTAAGATGGCGGTGGAAAGCCCTCTTCTGGAAACCACGATATCCGGGGCGACCCATGTTATTATCAATGTGTCCGGCGATATTACGCTGGCGGATGCGGCAGACGCAGTGGATTATGTACAGAACCTTGCCGGTGACGAAGTAAACATTATTTTCGGCGCGATGTACGATGCAAATAAGGCGGACACTTGTACGATTACGGTGATCGCGACAGGGCTGGAGGATGCGGCTTCTAAGGCGGCATCGGGATTTTCTGCCTATAAGCCGGGATATATTTCCCCTTCTGCTTTGCAGGGAAAAACTTCCAGAGGGGCAGGGATGTCAATGCCTGGGGCAGCAGGCCAGGGTTTTGGCATGACTCCGAATAATATGGGAACGACGCCATTAAAGAATATCCCCGGCATCAACAAGCCTGGAGATATCAGAAGCACTGTGGAGGAGAAAACGCTTAAGATTCCTGATTTTCTGCAGAGGAAGTAGGATTGTATTATACATAGTGGATTTTGGGAGCTGGCTGATGGCCGGCTCTTTTTTTGCGCCGAGGGGGAACAAGAGGGGGAACAAGAGGAAGGAACAAGAATCCGGCATGGAAAGGGAAGCGGGGCATCCGGCGGAGGGGAGCCTGGGGGAAGGGCGGGCGGGAAGTTGTGTAAACTCTATTGCACGAAGCATTCCGATGAACCTCTGAAAGCAAAAATCGTGTTCAGCAGGGGCTTCCACGATTTTTTGAGTTTCATCTCCATCGTGCAGAAGCCGTTTACACAATCTTCCCGCCCGCCCTTCCCCCAGGCTCCCCTCCGCCGGATGCTCCGCTTCCCTTTCCATGCCGGATTCTTGTTCCCATCTGTCCCGATAGAATGTGGATGAGACTTATTTACATAAATTAAATAGTGAAAATCAATCCAAGTGTAAATTAGTCTAAGCCTAAACGGAGCCAAGCATAAATCAAATTCGGGTGGGAAATTTGGCTTGCCGTTGGGATGGGGATTGGGGGATTGCTGTGGGGCTGGTGCTGTGGTTGGCGCTGAGGACGGGGGCGACTGGCCGGGGGCTGGCAGGGCGGGATTTCCTGCTGTTGCGTACAATCAGCAATTTTACTTATGAAATGGTCAAAAACCCAGGGTGAAATTGCCATGGATGGCAATTTCAGGAAAAGGGGGCATGGATGCCCCTTTTTTCCGACCCGATCGGTTTAACAACATCGCCCCATTTCATTAGTAAAATCTGATTGGAAGCTCCAGCAGGAAATCCCGCTCCTTGCCAGCCCCCGGCCAGTCGCCCCCGTCCTCAGCGCCAACCACAGCACCAGCCCCGCAGCAATCCCCCAATCCTTACCTTACTCATCAAAAAAGATTGACGGCCTCATTTGTTTTCAAGTATAATCAAAAATATATGTGATACCAAATACAAAAAGGAAAAGGAGAAGCGGCAGTATGAAGCAGTTTTTTGGTATGAGCCAGGGCGGGAATCTCGCGGAAGCGGTAAACGGACTGAAGAATCCGCAGTTTATTATGCTGTTTTCGAACAATTCCCAGTTTGAAGACCACGTAAAAGCCCTGGAAAAACTATATCCGAATATTCCGAGCATTGGCTGTATCGGGATGAGTTATGATACCAGAATCGTAGAAAAGGGGGTCGGCGTCGTAGCTTTTTATGACGGGGTCAGCGCGACGGCCAATGCGCTGGAACAGGTATCCGTCATGCCGGTGAAGTATATTCGCCGTATGGAAGAGGATATGAAAAAAGTAAACGGCTCGCAGCAGGATACGGTATGCATCGATTTCTGCACGGGGAATGATGCCTGCGCGCTGACGACGATTGATACTGCGTTAAAGCAAAAAGGCATTTCTCTTGTGGGCGGAACAGGGGATGGTGGAAAAGTATCCGCCAACGGAAAGATTTATGAGGACTCTGTTGTTTACGGCCTGGTGAAAAACCATGGCGGGCGGGTCAAGACCTATAAGGAAAATATTTACCACCAGCTCGGGAATTACCGTTTTATCGCTTCCCAGACGGACAGGGCGAAGTACATAATCGGGGCATTGAACGGGAAGCCGGCGAAACAAGTTTACCAGAGCATTCTTCATGTGACGGATGAACAGATACTGACACAGACGTTCCAGAATCCTTTTGGTAAGATTAACGGGGATGATACCTGCATTATTTCCATTAAAGAAGTGGATGGAAATGCGCTGGCATGCTTCCGGCAGGTCAATGATTCCGATGTTTTGATTTTGCTGGAACTGGGCGATTACCAGGCCATCACGAGGGAGACGATCCGGGCCATCTGCAGGGATTTCCCGAGGCGTTCGGCTGTTTTCTCCGTGAACTGTTTGTTCCGTTATAAACTGTTTTCCGAGCGGAATTATATGCAGACCTATCTCCAGGAAATGTCCAGGCTGGGAAGCCATGCCGGGCTCGTCGGATATGGGGAGCATTATAATAACCGTTTTGTCAACCAGTCCATGACTTGCGTAGTATTTGAATAAAGGAGGAAAATAGGATGTTGTCGAAGAAAAACCGGCAGAAGCCGGGGCAGGTGCGCCATAATGAAAAAAGCCTTTATCCGGTACTGTATGTGACAGAGCATTTAAAAGATTATAAGGAAGAGCTGATCAGCAAGGAAGTGGAATCGCTGTGGGAACTGACCATGGTCGGCAATTCTTTTTCCAATGTGTTGAAAAAAGCGGATAATTTCCAGACACAGCTTTCAAATTTCGGGCAGTCGTTTTCCAGCATCAACGACACGGCAGAACAGTTTTCGGAAGTAAAAAGCTCCATCGCCCAAACAGTGTCAGAGACTCAGGAAAAGGTGGAAGAACTGAAACAGACTTCCATGACGATCGAGCAGTCCTATGTGGAAATGGAGCATACTTTTGAACAGCTCCAGACGGCGGTAAAAGGCATCCGCCAGTGCATCAACAAGATTGTAACGATTGCGGATGAAACAAATATCCTTGCGATCAACGCATCCATTGAAGCATCCCGGGCCGGCGAAGACGGAAAAGGATTTGCCGTAGTTGCGGCAAAGGTAAAAGAGCTTGCGGAAGAAATCAAAGGGCTTGCCAATGAAGCGGATTCCGGCATCCATAACGTGGAGTCCGATGCGAACCTCCTGAATAAGAGCATTGCCGCATCGGCGAAGGATCTCGGGGAAGGTACCGGCATTGTAAATGCTACTTATGATTCTTTCCATCAAATTACGGAAGCTGCGGAAGGAGCTTCCCTGGTACAAGCGGAAATCGCTGGAGTTATTGAGAATTCCCAGAACGAACTGCAGACCGTCTGCCAGTTTTTTGATGAAATCAGGGGACAGTACCAGGAAGTCGTGAAACATATTAACCGTGCCAGCAGCCTTGGCACGACGAAAAGCGCTATGTTCGAAGATATTGACAATATGTTGTCCCAGATTCCGGCCATCATTATGGATCCGAATCCGGAAACGTAAAGAAAAATGAAAAGGGAAAGATAAAGGGTCGGCCGCCAGGCTGGCTCTTTTTTTGTCGAATCCAGCGGCGAATGACACAGGCGGGGTGCGCCTTTTTGACAAAAAAAGCGGACAATACTTTATATAATGGTTGCTAAAGGGAGGTGACGGACAGGAGGATGGAGACAGCATATATATGAAGTTTACGTTGACAGCCTTTTTCTCATAAATTTTGTTATGAACCTGTATTTTTACACGCTCCTGTCCAGGACACTGAAGCGCACTGCCACGCGCCTTCGGATCATAGGAGGGAGCGCGGTAGGGGCGGCGTTTTGCGTTTTGCTGATTTTTATGCCGGGCATTCCGGCAGTCATAAAACGGTATATCGGCCCGGCAGGGATCAGCATGGCGGCGGCAGCTGCCATCCTGCGGCTGGACAACGTGAAGATGGTATGGAAGGCGGCCGGCTATTTATCCGTTTACGCCTTTGCTTTTGGGGGGATCATGAAGTTTCTGTTTTCCAGCGTTCCGTTTTTCAGGGGAAAACAGGGGGAGATATGGTACATATTAGGAGCGGGCATGCTCGGATACCAGGCAGTGTCCTGGTGGATCGCCCAGGCCGCTAAAAAGAGGGCGGCAGATATTTACAAGGTAAAACTGAGGGGAGAATATAATGAAATTGAATTGGACGCTTTGCTGGATACGGGAAACAGCCTGAGGGAGCCGGTCAGCGGGAAACCGGTCTCGGTCGTGGAGGAAGCGTGCCTGCTTCAGCTGGCAGGAATCAAAGCGCCGGAAAAGCTGAAAGCGATACCTTACCACAGCGTGGGCAGGAATCATGGCATTATGGAAGGATATGAAGTGCCTGAGATTGTGATTGAAGGCAAAGAAGAAAGCATGAGATGGCAGAAAGTAATCGTAGGAATCAGCAGAAATAAAATATCTGCAAACGGAAAATATCAGATGATATTGCATCCGGATCTGTGCGGGCGATGAAAGGAGGAAAAAATGATTTTTAAAGTGGCGATACCTGGGAAGCTGCAGTTTAAAATAATTAAAAAAGAGCCTAATTTTTTTATGACAAAACAGGGGGATATCCATTATATAGGGGGGACGGAGGTTTTGCCGCCGCCTCTGGAAGCTACGAAAGAGAATGAAGTCATTAACGACCTTGGGACGGAATATGAGGATGAAGCCAAGTCTATATTGATCGAACATAACCTGCGCCTGGTCGTATACATAGCGAAGAAGTTTGATAATACCGGCGTGGGGGTGGAGGATCTGATATCGATCGGCACGATAGGGCTGATAAAGTCCATCAATACCTTTAACCCTGAGAAAAACATTAAACTGGCGACTTATGCATCCCGGTGCATTGAGAATGAAATCTTAATGTACTTGAGAAGAAATAACAAGACAAAGCTGGAGGTTTCCATCGACGAACCTCTCAATGTGGACTGGGACGGCAATGAACTGCTTTTGTCGGATATCCTCGGAACGGATGAGGATGTCATTTACCGCGATATTGAGAACGAAGTGGAAAGGAAGCTTTTGCTGAAAGCAATCAATAAGCTGTCGGACAGGGAGAAGACCATTATTAATCTTCGTTTCGGCCTGGGAACGCCGGACGGGCAGGAAATGACCCAAAAAGAAGTGGCGGCATTGCTCGGGATATCCCAGTCCTATATATCAAGGCTGGAGAAAAAAATCATGAAGCGGCTCAAAAGGGAGCTGATCCGGGAAGAATAAGCGCAGGGAAGGAAAACAGCATCCGGGGATGGAAACGTTTGGAAGGGCGGTTTTGTCCCCGGATCGTTTTTTAGCAGCATATATCGACGATAATAATATCGGGGCCGATTTTCCTGATATTTTTGAATGGAATGACATATTCCGGCTCGCTTCCGAACAGGCAGGAAAATTTGTTTTTGCCGGGAATGATGACTTTGCATATCTGGCCGGAACATTCGTCGAATTCCAGATCGCCGATTTTTCCAAGACATTTGCAGTCTTTCAGGTTGACGACTTCCTTACATTTTAATTCTGAAAAAAGCATAATACCTCATCCTGAATATACTTACCATAACATATGCATCTGCCGGGATAATTGATTCCGGTACAGGTCGATTGGGATGTATAATTTTTTCCTTTTTGGTGCATCATTTTTAATAGCCGGAAAAAAATGTTTGCAGGAGGCGTAAGATGGCACAGGGAAAGGTTGAGATATGCGGGGTCAATACATCCAAACTTCCGCTTTTGAAAAATGCGGAAAAGGAAGAACTTTTTTCGAGAATTGAGGAGGGGGACCGGGATGCCAGGGAGCAATATATCGAAGGCAATCTAAGGCTTGTTTTAAGCGTGATCAAACGTTTTTCATCCAGCAATGAAAATGTGGACGATTTATTCCAGATCGGCTGCATCGGTTTAATCAAAGCGATCGATAATTTTGATTCTACCCTGAACGTAAAATTTTCCACGTATGCGGTACCGATGATCATCGGGGAAATCAGGCGTTTCCTCCGGGACAATAATTCCATCCGGGTAAGCCGCTCCCTGAAAGATACGGCATATAAGGCAATTTATGCGAGGGAGAATCTGACGAGGAAAAATTTAAAGGAGCCGACGATCAATGAAATAGCCGATGAAATCGGAATTTCCAAAGAAGATATCGTATATGCCCTGGATGCCATTCAAAATCCGATGAGCCTTTATGAACCGATTTTTACGGATGGCGGCGATACGCTTTATGTGATGGACCAGATCAGCGATAAGAAGAACCGGGAAGAGATATGGGTGGAGCATCTTTCTTTAAGCGAGGCCATGAAGCGTCTGGACGAACGGGAACACGAGATCATTACGCTCCGCTTTTTCGAAGGGAAGACACAGATGGAGGTGGCCGAGATGATCGGAATATCTCAGGCACAGGTATCCAGGCTGGAAAAAAATGCTTTGCGCGTAATGAAAAATTATCTGACAGCTTAGGGCTGCTTTTTCTCCAAGGCAAAAAAAGAAGGTTTAAAAATTGGATGTCCTAAATAGGATATCCAATTTTCATATTTATTTTATTGCCTGATTCCATATAATTTGATACAATCTAAAAAGGTGCTTTGGAAAAATGAAGGAGATGGTATGATGGAAGAAAAATTGAAAAATATGCGGATCAAACAAAAGGTAATGGCTATTTTCTCCGTACTGCTCGTGGTGTACATTATAGCGGTATTAGTCGGTGTCATCGGCTTAAGCGTGATGGGGGAGAACCCGACGGCGCGGATGGTCGCGTTGGTGCTGCTGATTATCATAGCCGTCGTCAACTTGGCGTTGGTATTCCGGCTGGGCGGGGCTGTTGTTCTGTCTTTGGTAAAACCGGTCAAGGAGCTGGAGGAGGCGGCGAAGAGGATGGCCGTAGGCGATTTCAGCATGGAGATTACATATGATTCGGATGATGAATTAGGAGAGCTGGCAGATTGCTTCCGAACGACGGGCAATACGTTAAAAATCATTATTGATGACCTCCACAGGATGTTTTCGGAATTTACAAAAGGAAATTTTGATGTCAGAACCAGCAATAAGGATATGTATGTAGGCGATTATGCGCCTCTGTTGACGCAGCTTCGGGAAATGGTTCTTACTATCAGCGATATATTAGGAAATATTCAGAGCGCGTCGGATCAGGTGGCAGCGGGGTCTACGGAGCTTGCCAAGAGCGCGCAGGGGCTGGCGGAAGGGGCGGCAGACCAGGCATCCTCCGTCCAGGAGCTTTTTGAGACGATGACAGAAGTGACGGGGCAGGTTGAGGAAACAAGCATTACGATAGACCGTTTGCATGACAGCGCGAAAAGCGTGGGAATGGAAGCGGAAAAAACGAGAACAAAGATGGCGGAACTGATGGAAGCGATGGAGTCCATCAAATCGACATCCCAGGAAATCAGCAATATCATCGGGGATATTGAAGATATTGCTTCGCAGACGAACCTGTTATCCCTGAATGCGGCGATTGAGGCGGCAAGGGCCGGAGAAGCCGGCAAAGGATTTGCCGTAGTAGCGGAGCAGATACGGAAGCTGGCAGAAGACAGCGCCCAGTCCGCAGTAAAGACGAAACGACTGATCGAGACTTCTTTGCAGGAGGTCATGAAAGGGGACAGCATTACGGAAGAAACGGCGGGCGCTACCAATAAAGCGATGGAAGGGCTGGAGCATGTGCTGATCGCCGTAGGGGAAATACGGATGGCATCGGATAAGGAAGCGGAGTCCATCAAGGGAATTGAAAAGAGCGTGGAGAGGATCTCTGCGGTAGTAGAAAATAACTCGGCGGCCGCACAGGAAACTTCGGCCACCAGCGAGGAACTTTCCGCCCAGGCGGTGACATTGAACGAACAGGTAGATAGATTCCATTTGCGGAGCTGACAGTACGGGAAGTACAGTGGAGGAGGGAACGGCATGAAATGTCCTTTTTGCGGCCATGAAAATACGAGGGTGATCGATTCCAGGCCTGCGGAAGATAATAATTCCATCAGGCGCAGGAGAGTATGCGACGAGTGCGATAAGAGATTTACCACTTATGAAAAGATTGAGACGATTCCATTGATTATTATCAAGAAGGATAATAACAGGGAGACCTATGACCGTTCGAAAATCGAGGCAGGGGTACTCAGGGCCTGCCATAAGCGCCCGGTAAGCGCCGGGCAGATCGATAAACTGGTGGAAGAAGTGGAAACGGAAATTTTCAATATGGAAGAACGGGAAATCTCCACCCAGGATATCGGCGAAATGGTGATGAACAAACTGAAAGATATGGATGCGGTGGCTTATGTAAGATTTGCTTCGGTCTATAGGGAATTTAAGGATATTAATACCTTCATGGATGAATTGAAGAAGGTTCTGGACAGCAATTAAGGAATAAGGCAGGAAAAAGGATGTTGCAGAGATTTTACCCTGACGCGTATGTGGATTCGGCTTATGGGATCGATTATGAGAAGCTATACCAGGAGGGCTACCGGGGGATTATTTTTGATATTGATAACACGCTGGTGCCGCACGGCGCACCGGCGGATGACAGGAGCAGGGAGCTGTTTGCCAGGCTGAAAGGGCTGGGCTATGGAATCATGCTCCTGTCCAACAATAAGGAACCCCGGGTAAAGATGTTTAACGATGCGGTCGGGGCGCAGTATATTTTTAAAGCGGGAAAACCGGCCACAGGGAATTATCGAAAGGCGATGGAACGACTGGGCGTGGACAAGGATCATGCCCTTTTCGTCGGGGACCAGCTCTTTACGGATGTGTGGGGGGCGAAAAAGGCAGGAATTCGCACGTTTCTTGTAAAACCGATCCATCCGAAGGAGGAAATACAGATCGTGCTGAAGCGGTATCTGGAAAAAATCGTGCTGTTTTTCTATTTGCGGGATCAAAAACGGGGGGAAAAGCAATGCAGGCAATAGACGGGCATACGAGGCTGTGCGGGCTGATAGGAAACCCGATAGGGCATACCATATCGCCGGTGATCCATAATACGCTGGCGCAAAGGGAAGGAAGGAATCTGGTTTATGTTCCTTTCCATGTGGAAGAGGGGCGGTTGAGGAAAGCCATAGAGGGTGCTTTTGCACTCGATATACATGGGCTGAACGTGACGGTTCCCTATAAAAGCGAGGTGATAGGCTGCCTTGCGGAGATGGACGGAATGGCGGGGAAAATAGGAGCCGTCAATACGCTGGTGCGCACGGCGAACGGCTATAAGGGATACAATACGGATGCGACGGGGCTTTACCGCGCGATGCGCAGCGAGGGGATCTGCATAGAAGGAGAGGAAATACTGATACTCGGGGCAGGAGGCGCGGCCAGGGCGGCGGCATTTTTATGCGTTTCCAAAGGGGCGGCCCGTATTTATATTATGAATCGGACGAAGGAAAAGGCGCAGAAAGTGGCGGAAGAAATCAATCACGTGTTTGGGAAGGAGTGCGCGGTTCCGCTGCGCCTGGAGGATTATGGAAAGCTGCAGGCGGGGAAAAAGTATCTTGCGATCCAGGCGACAAGCGTAGGGCTTTATCCCGATGCGGATGCCGCGGTCATTGAGGACGGGGCCTTTTATGAAAAGATACATACGGGCTTTGATCTGATTTACCGGCCGTCCTGCACGCGTTTTATGAAGCTGGTAAGGAATGCGGGCGGGAAGGCGTGCCACGGGCTTAAGATGCTGCTGTACCAGGGAGTGGAGGCTTATGAACTTTGGAACGACGTGTCCGTTTCGGAAGAAGACGCCCGGATGGTATACGATAAGATGAAAGAAGCGATGGGAATAGAAGAATGAAAAATATTATTTTGATCGGTTTTATGGGCAGCGGGAAAACGAGCGCGGCAATCAGCCTTTCTTACCGGCTACGCCGGACAATGGTGGATACGGACAAAGAAATTGAAAGGCTCCATCATATGACCGTTTCGGAAATATTTGAGAGGCTGGGGGAAGATGAATTCCGCAGCATGGAAACCAGATGCCTGGAAAGGCTGTTGGGAAGATCAGGCGGGGAGATCATATCCACGGGAGGAGGCCTGCCGATGCGGGAAGAAAACAGGAAACTGTTAAAGCGCCTCGGAACCGTCATATATCTGCGCGTAAAGCCGGAGACCGTATGTACCCGGTTGGAAGCGGACACATCGCGGCCGCTTCTTCAGGGCGGAGACAAGGAAGAAAAGGTAAAACGCCTGCTGGAAACGAGAGGGCCGTTCTATGAGAGCGCGGCTGATTTCATAGTCGATACGGATGAAAAGATGACGGACAGCATTGTGGATGAAATTTTAGAAAGAGCGGGGGCAGCGATAAGATGAAATTATTAGTTATTAACGGACCGAACTTGAATTTTCTCGGCATCAGGGAAAAAAGCGTGTATGGGACGCAGGATTACGATGCCCTGCTGAATATGATCGCAAGAAAAGGGGAAGAGAATGGATGCGAGGTCGAAGTGTTCCAGAGCAACCATGAGGGAGCGATCATAGACCGCATTCAGGATGCTTATTTTGACGGCACCGAAGGAATCATTATCAATCCGGGGGCGTATACCCATTACAGTTATGCGATCCGGGACGCGCTGGCAAGCATCGAAGTGACGAAGGTGGAAATTCATATTTCGGATATTACGAAAAGGGAGGAATTCCGACAAGTTTCCGTAACGGCTCCGGCCTGTGATAAACAGATTTATGGGCATGGGCTGGAAGGATATCTGGAAGCGATCGATTTTTGTTTGAAAAAGTAGTTGAAATATCAGTATTTTTAGTATAAACTAGTAAAGAATTATAACGTGAAAAATTTAGGAGGAATATTTTATGATTTCTGCAGGTGATTTCAGAAATGGTATTACTATCGAGTTAGATAATAATATATACCAGATTATCGAGTTCCAGCATGTAAAACCGGGCAAAGGGGCTGCATTCGTAAGGACCAAGCTGAAGAATGTAAAGAGCGGCGGCGTGATTGAAAAGACTTTCCGTCCTACCGAGAAATGCCCGCAAGCACGTATTGATAGAAAAGATATGCAGTATTTATATTCGGACGGTGATCTGTACCATTTTATGGACGTTGAGAATTATGAGCAGATCGCATTGAACGAAGAAGCTATTGGAGATACTCTGAAATTCGTAAAAGAGAATGAAATGGTAAAAGTATGTTCCCATAACGGCAATGTATTTGCAATCGAACCGCCGCTGTTTGTAGAGCTGGAGATTACGGACACAGAGCCGGGCTTTAAAGGCGACACAGCGACAGGGGCGACGAAGCCGGCTGTTGTGGAGACGGGAGCGACTGTTTATGTTCCTTTATTCGTAAACCAGGGCGATGTCATTAAGATCGACACCAGGACAGGGGAATATCTTTCCAGAGTATAGCAGCGGAGCTGTCTTACTATCAAAAATATGGAATCTGCTGCGGACAGGCAGTCCATCATTTAGCTTATAAGACAATGGAGGAATTCCATTGTCTTTTTTATGCACACGGGCGCCAAAGGAAACATGTCAGCATGAGCTGACGGGCGCCCGGCGCGGCGAGTAGGGGAAAGACTTCCCCTACTCGATTGCACACAGGCATCCAAATGAAATATGTCAGCAAGCTGGCGGACGCCTGGCGCGGCGAGTAGGGAAGGTCTTCCCTGCTCGATTACACAAAATATCTTCAAGAATTATTCGAAACAATCACATCTTGGGCAGATCGCCCGCAAATTCAAAACAAATGCAAAGAGAGGAATCATTATGGATATTATGGAATTTTGCCAGAAAGTGAAAAAGAACCTGGCAGCGGATATGGGGGAAGGGACTGTGCTTTCCGTAAAGCAGATTACAAAAAACAACGGGGTGATGCTCCACGGCATTACTGTGTCCAGGGATGGGATGAACGTTTCTCCTAATATTTATATGGACGCGCTGTATAAAGCATATGAAAACGGGGAGACCTTCCGCGCAGTTATGGACGAGGTGCGCAAGCTTTATAGGGAAAGCAAAGTGGAGGCCAGCGTGGATATGAGCTTTTTCCTTGATTATGAAAAAATGAAGGATAAAGTGGTATATAAGGTGATTGGTTATGAACGGAACAAAGAGCTGCTGCGCCAGGTTCCCCATGTTTTGTTTTTGGACATGGCTCTTGTATTTTACTGCCATGTACCGCAGAAGGAATTGGGCAGCGCCACGATACTTGTATATAACAGCCATTTGAAAATGTGGGGCATAACAAAAGAACACTTGTATTGGGATGCCCAGAAAAATACGCCGCAGATTCTCCCGGCAAGGATACTGTCTATGGAGGACATGATGAAGGAGGTCTGTTCCATGGATATTACGGAACTGGGCGAACCGGCGGAAAAGCGGAAGAAAAATTCGGCGGAAGAACAGAGGAACGAACAAATGAAAAATATGGGAAAAACGGAGGAAGAAAGCGCATCGGATTCCGGCTTTCGAATGGGCGGAAGGATGTTCGTGCTGGGAAATGAAAAGAAGCTGTTCGGAGCGGCTGCAATGTTTTACAGAGGCGTGGTGGAGGAATTTTCCGACGAGATAGGGAAGAGCCTTTTCATACTGCCGAGTTCGCTGCATGAAGTCATTCTCGTGCCGGATGACGGGTTCCAGGAAGCGGAAGAACTATGGAGAATGGTATGCGAAATCAACGAAACCCAAGTGGAGCCAGAGGACGTTTTGACCGACTCCGTCTACTATTTTTCAAGAAAATGTAAGAAAATCAAAAAATTGTTTTAAAGATTCACAAAAACTACACTAGACAATATGCGTCTATTGTGCTATTATAATCAGAGTGATGTAACAAATTTGTAATATTTATAATGTTATAATGTATTTCCATCACAACAAAAAATCTGAAAAACCAAAACGGACATCTGTAAAGTATTAAGTATTCAGAGAAAAACCGAAGGTTTTTCAGACAATGACGCAGTCATTGTCTGCACTCGTAGTCTAACGGATAGAACGAAGGCCTCCGACGCCTTTAATGCAGGTTCGATTCCTGCCGGGTGCATTGCATCACTCTGAAAATAGCACAAGCAGAAAATGTATTAGATGAAAGAAAGGAAATTTGTTGGTTTATGGGCAGACGGAGAAAATCATCTTTGCATGGGGGAATTGGCGATCAAATCGAGGATATGAAAGAATGGGTGTCGGATCATACAAAGATTGTGATGCCCATCGTTCTTTTAATATGTGTTTTCATAACGGTATTGGTAGCGGTCAACGCAAATAAGAAAGCGGCTAAGGAAGCGGAGGTTCAGCTGGCAGGGATAGATCCTGCGGCAGAGGAAGAGGAAAGCGCCATACCGGAAGAGGAGCTGCCGCAGCTGGAGCTGGAAGTCAATGCCTATCCGGCAGTCAATTCCCTGATGAGCGATTATTACGCGGCAATGGCGGAAGGAAACATCGAAGCGGTGGAGTCCATGAATGCCTATGTGGAAGATAAGGAAAAGATCAGGATCCAGGAAATGAGCAAGTATGTGGATTCTTACCAGGAGCTGGATGTTTATACGAAGCTGGGGCCCGTGGAGGGATCATATCTCGTATATGTTTACTCCAAAGTGAAGTTTACGGAATATGACAAGCTGGTGCCGGGGATGAAGGCATTTTATGTCTGCACCGATGAGAATGGCAAATGTTATATTAACGGCGGGGAGGCCAATTCCGTAGTCACGAATTATATCCGTGAGATTTCTCTTCAGGATGACATGGTGGACTTGAATAATAAGGCGGTGGCGGAATACAATGAACTGCTGGCGAGCGATGAAGAACTGAACGCTTTCCTGGCAGACTTGTCGAGCCGCATCGATGCTTCCGTGGGCGAGATACTGGCAAAGGCGGAAGAAGAGGCGAAAAGGGCGGAGGAAGAAGCCCAGGCGGCAGCCGAGCAGGAAGCTGCCCAGGAGGCCGGGGCTGAAGAAGCCGCAGAAGCACAGGAACAGACAGCGACGGTAAAGACGGTGCGGGCAACGGATGTGGTCAATATCAGAAGCTCCGACAGCGAGACTGCGGATAAGCTGGGGAAAGCCCAGATAGACGATGAATTCACTCTTTTGGAAGAGAAAGGAAACGGATGGAGCAAAATCAGCTTTGAAGGAAGAGACGCCTTTATTAAGAGTGAATATCTGGAAGTAGTTTCGGAGGAGACGGTAGAACTGGCACAGGCGGACGTGGAAGTCGCGGATGCCGGGGAAGAGAATGCCGGAAACGGGAATACGGCTGCTGCGGGCGCGAATAATGCGAACGCAAATACGGAGGATGTACAGACTGTCACCGTGATTGAAAATGTCAATGTAAGAAAATCGGCCAGCGAAAACGGACAGAAGCTTGGACTGGCATATACAGGCGAAAAACTGGAACTGCTGATGAAACAGGCTGACGGATGGACGCGGGTAAAATATAACGGCGAGACAGCATATGTAAAATCGGATTATGTAGAATAGCAGAAAAGAATGAATAGCCCGGATAAGAAAGGATAAAATAAAAGTATAAGCATAGCAATGTGCTTATACTTTTTCTATTTAAGAGGCAAAAGCAATTTACGGACAAGGAGAAGGATATGAAAAGAGATGACGCGGAGATCTTAAGGGAAGTGCAAAAAAACACGGAGATGGCGATGAAAGCTATCGATACGATCAGCGATAAGGTATATGACGACGATCTGGCGGTGCAGTTATCGAAACAGGCGTTAAAATATTCGGAGATCCATAATAAGGCATTGGACCGGATATTGGAGGGAAAGGCGGAACCCTACCGTACGAATCATGTCAGCCAGATGATGCTGGTAGGGGGGATACATTCCAATACCTTATTGAATACGAGTACGAGCCATATTGCGGAATTGATGATTCAGGGGAGCAGCAGGGGGATTACCGATATGTGCAAATCATTGAACCACCATGAAAGGGCGGATCATACTTCCCTGGAAATCGCAAAGGAGCTGATGGACTTTGAGGAGAAAAACATTGAACGGCTGAAGAAGTATTTATAATTGTATACATGTATCATTGTACAATTTGAATAAAAATTGAGGAAAAACTTTTACAGTTTCGTGTAGTAAAGTGTCTTGTACAATCAAAAACGGCATTATATAATAAGACGTGGGCGGTCGGCAAGCGAAGCGGCCGCCCGTAAGAAGATTCTTTTGGCTATTGATATAAAATAAAGGAGGACATAGGAATGTCATACGTTGATGAGGTTTTTGATTTGGTAGTGGCTAAGAACCCGGCGCAGCCGGAATTCCACCAGGCGGTAAAGGAAGTGTTGGAATCCCTGCGCGTTGTAATCGAAGCGAACGAGGACGCATATAGAAAGGATGCGCTGTTGGAGAGGCTGGTGACGCCGGAGAGAGTAGTTATGTTCCGCGTCCCCTGGGTGGACGACCAAGGGCAGGTACAGGTAAATAACGGCTTCCGCGTGCAGTTTAACAGTGCGATCGGTCCTTATAAAGGCGGTTTAAGGTTCCATCCTTCGGTAAATTTAGGTATTATTAAGTTCCTGGGTTTTGAGCAGATCTTTAAGAACTCCCTGACAGGGCTTCCGATCGGCGGCGGCAAGGGCGGCTGCGATTTCGATCCAAAGGGGAAATCCGACAGGGAAGTGATGGCTTTCTGCCAGAGCTTTATGACGGAGCTTTACCGGCATATCGGCCCTGACACGGATGTTCCTGCGGGGGATATCGGCGTAGGCGGCAGGGAAATCGGCTATATGTACGGGCAGTATAAGAGGATCCGCAATCATTACGAAGGCGTGCTGACAGGAAAGGGGCTTACATATGGCGGTTCCCTTGCGAGGACACAGGCGACAGGATATGGCCTGCTTTATCTGACGGAAGAAATGCTCAAGTGCAACGGCAAAGACATTGCCGGCAAGACGATCGCGGTATCCGGCGCCGGCAACGTGGCTATCTATGCGATTGAAAAGGCGCAGCAGCTCGGCGGCAAACCAGTAACATGTTCCGATTCCACAGGATGGATTTATGACCCGGAAGGAATCGATGTGGCTTTGTTAAAGGAAGTCAAAGAAGTGAAGAGGGCAAGGCTGACGGAATATGCGGCGGCAAGGCCGAGCGCGGAATACCACGAAGTGGGCAGCTCCAGGGTATGGAGCGTGAAATGCGATATCGCCCTTCCTTGCGCAACGCAGAATGAGCTGGATCTGGAAGACGCAAAAGCGTTGGTGGCAAACGGCTGTTTTGCAGTAGCCGAAGGCGCTAATATGCCTACGACGCTGGAAGCAACGGAATATTTACAGAAAAACGGCGTGCTTTTCTGCCCGGGCAAAGCTTCCAATGCGGGCGGCGTGGCTACTTCTGCTCTGGAAATGAGCCAGAACAGCGAAAGACTGAGCTGGAGTTTTGAAGAAGTGGATGCAAAACTGAAAAATATCATGGTCAATATTTTCCATAACCTGGATGAAGCATCGAAAAAATACAATATGGAAGGAAACTATGTGGCCGGGGCAAACATTGCCGGATTCTTGAAAGTAGCTGAGGCTATGACTGCACAGGGAATTGTTTAAGCAGAGAAAAAGAAACGGATAGAATATCTCCTGGACAGACAAGGGAAATAGCCAAAATCTGTTCAGGAGGTATTTTTATGTCCATGGCTTGGCAGAAATTCATGAAAAGAAATAAATTATCTAAAAATGCGCCAGGGCTTCTCTTATTTCTGCCGTTCTTCTTGTATATCATTGCATATCACAATTTGTTTCGGAGGAACTGGCGGCGCAACAGGGGGGGATGCCTACTGATTCGGGCATTATAGCGACAGACGAGCTAATTGCTTCAAGCAGGATATCACCGTATACCGCTACCATGAGCTTTCAGCCGTAAAAAGTGGCGGTGAGATTTTTTTCATTTTTTCTTTTCCAATAGAGGCTGGAAATCCCATGAGGAAGGCTGTTTTTTGGAACATATTGAGCAAAAAAAGTATATTATGCCTGTGATCTGCCATACTGGATAATAACTAAAAATGCAGAATGGGGCAAACAGGCACAGCGATGGGAGTCGAAGGGTATTGTTTTCTGGCTGGCATGAGCGTTATGCTCGTGTGGATGCCGATTTTGGGTATATGGAGCGGTTGGAAGGGGAAACGTGAATAAAAAAGGCGGCAAGGCTTGTCTGGATGGAAAATCCATGCATGCCCTGCCGCTTTTCGAGTAAAGATTTCTATGTCTTCAGGGTTGAACGGTTATTGATTTTTACAAATTTGTATGAATTATCGGTTGCCATATGAAGTGAAAGGGTATATAATATTATATCATGTATTATATTATATGATAGACAGGAGGAAGGACGAAAAGAAAGATGGAGATACATGAAAGCGCATATATAGCGGATGGCGCTATTGTCTTTGGCGATGTTTCCATAGGGGAAGAAAGCAGTATCTGGTTTCATGCCACGGTGAGAGGGGACCGGGGGAAGATACATATTGGGAAACGGAGCAATATCCAGGACAATACGGTGGTACATGTAGACAAACGCTTTCCGGTCTATATCGGGGATGACGTAACGGTAGGACATGGAGCTGTGATCCACGGCAGCCAGATCGAGGATAATACCTTGATCGGCATGGGGGCTATCCTGCTGAACGGCACAAGAATAGGGAAGAATTGCATTATTGGCGCGGGGGCGTTGGTGACGCAGAATATGGTAATACCGGAGGGTTCCCTGGTGATCGGGAATCCGGGAAAGGTCATGAGGAAAGTGACCTTGCAGGAAATAGAGGCCAATCGGCTCAATGCAAAAGAGTATGTAAGAGAAAGCCGAAAATATAAAGAAGGAGGATTCGATATGGAATTTTTTGAAAAGGTAGGAGAAACGATTACAGCGAAAGGAAAGGATGTGGCTGATAAAGCAAAGGATTTTGCCGAGATCGCCAGCTTGAGAAGCCAGATCAGCACTTGCGAAGAGGTCATGAAAAAGAATTATTTGGAAATCGGAAAGCTGTATTACGAACAGTTCAAGGATGCGGAAGTCAATGATTTCGCGGATCAGATTACAGCGATTACAAATGCGAAAAACGGCGTAGAGGCGTTAGAAGCAAAAATTAAGGAAATCAAAGGGGTATAAGCGGGCTGGCAGCAACGCAGAAAAAACAGGCTGAGAGGTTTTTCCTCCAGCCTGTTTTTTCTGCGCAGACCCGTGCAGATGAAATATGCCGTTAGCACGGCGCACGGGCTGCGCAGAAAGCAGTTCGGTTGCAGAGCCATTTATTGCGCCGGGGCAGCGCCCTCCGGGGGCTGCTGTTGCTGGGCTTCTGCGGCTTGTTGTGCTTCCAGAGCCTGCTGAGCCTGCTGCTGGGCCAGAATATCGCGCTGGATAATTTCGTTGCGTTGTTGTTCCTGGATCGCTTCCCACCCCGGAGTCGCGAAGAATTCCGCGTTATGCGGGCAGGAATTTGTCTGGTTTGCGGGCTGCGTCACCGTGGATACGCTGCCGTCCGGGTTGGTAATCTGCGTGGTGATGGAAGAGCCGCTCTGCAAAGATACGTCTTCGACTGGAGTGAGTTCTAGCACGCCCTCAATCTTGAACGGGCAGAGTTCACACGCCGGCATGCCGTTGTACTGGCAGATAGCGCCCTGATAATGGACATCACAGCTTTCCGTCGGCACGGTGCCGTCCGCAAAGTATTCTGTTTTCAGCGTGCCTTGCGTATCGCATAAGCCCGGTATCGGCAGTTTGCCGGATTTGGAACATACGGTGGCTGTTACGATGCCTGGCGGAACGGAGAACGGCTCGTTGGGCAGCTCCGCATGTATTTGGGACATGACGGCGCGCCATAATGTCTTCGCGAGATTCCGCTCTTCTCCTCGGGCCAGTTTTTCGTTATTATCATAGCCGGTCCAGGTAGTGGCTGTATAGTAAGGGGTGAAACCAGCAAACCATACGTCATTGTAATCGGAAGTTGTGCCTGTTTTTCCGGCAATGGCCATGCCGCCGAAATTAACGGAGCCGCCCGTTCCTTTTGTGACAACGTCCACCATGGCATCCGTCAGAAGGAAAGCAGTTGTTTCTTTGATGACTTGCTTGGTTTCCGACTGGGTATTATCCAGAATGATATTTCCATCGTGGTCTACTACCGTATTATATAATTTCGGTTTGATATAAGTCCCGTGGTTGGCGATTGTGGCATAGGACGCATTCAATTCTTCGTTGGTGACACCGTCCGTAATGCCGCCAAGCGCCAGGGATTGCTGGATATCGGTGTAGACTTTTCCGTTGATCTCCTTGGATTCTACCAGGGTGGTAAAGCCGAAGTTCTGCAGATAATCGAAACCGAGCCTGGGGGTGATCTGCGTCAATGTTTTTACTGCCACGATATTCAGTGAGTCCTGAATACCAAGGCGCAAGGAACAAAGACCCCGGTAAGATTCCCCATACCAGTTCCTGACAGGGGCTCCGCTGGCATAGTTAAACGGCATATCATTTTGCACGGTGGCCAAAGTAAGTCCGGAATTATCCAGGGCAGGGGCATAAGTGGATACAACTTTGAAGGTGGATCCCGGCTGCCTTACCGTGTCTGTCGCACGGTTCAACGTACGGCTGCCCTCTTTTGCTCCCCGGCCGCCTACCATAGCAACGACTGCACCGGTGCTTTGGTCTTCTACGACAAGGGAAACCTGGGGCTGGGGCGTAAGATGGATATTTTCCCCGTATACTTCGTCGCCAGGGCCGAGCATAGCCGCCTTATAAGCCTGGATGGCCTCATCAGCTTCTTCCTTGGAATTATAAATCAGGTTAAAATTGCGGTCCTGCTCTTTATAGTAACTGCGGAACATTTCCGTGCTGTGGTTTTCCATTTCCCCGTTTTTCTTTTGGATGGTAAGTTCGTAATTCAAATACCATTTCACATTGGCAGGGTAATTTTCTTCATTGCTGAAAACTTCGTCGCAGATCGCTTGTATTTTCGGATCCTGCGTGGAATAGATTTTCAGCCCGCCCGTATAAAGCAGGGTGTAAGCCTGTGTCTCATTATATCCGGCGGCCACCAGATCTTCCAATACATCATCGGTTAGGGCATCCACAAAATATGTATTGATGGAAGTTTCCTCAACCTTTTCATTGGTAGTCTGGATGCGGGAATAAACATCGTCTTCCATGGCGATATCGTATTCCGCCTGCGTAATATACCCCTGTTCCAGCATATTTTTCAACACTTTCGCCCGCCGCTCCGCATTGTCCTCCGGGTGGGAGATGGGATTGTAGCGGGAAGGGTTCTGGGTGATGCTGGCAATGACCGCGCATTCGGAAAGATTGAGTTCGCTGACCGATTTGTTGAAATAGCGCTGGGATGCCGCTTGGACGCCCAAAGTATTCTGCCCGAGATTGATGGAATTCATATAATTCAGGAGAATATCATCTTTCGAAGTGGTTTTTTCCAGTTCCAGGGCCAGATATTGTTCCTGGATTTTGCGTTCGATCTTATCCATGTTCAGGCCGCGTTCTTCCTTGGTCCAGTCCGTAAAAACGTTGTTTTTCAGCAACTGCTGCGTAATGGTGCTTGCGCCTTCTGAAAAATGCCTTGTCGTAAGTCCTTTGACTCCGGCGCGGATAATGCCTTTGATGTCGATGCCGTTATGTTCATAAAAACGCTCGTCTTCAATGGCGACGAAGGCGTGTGCCAGATCCTCCGGTATCATGTCCATGGTGACGGGGATACGGTTGGAATTTTCAGCAATCAGTTTGGCCGTCTGGTTGCCGTCGATATCATATACGAAGGTGGAAAAACCGGTGGGCTGAACGTTAATGTTGCCGATTTCCGGCGCAGTTTCAATGATGCCTCGGAACAGGCCGAACCCGGCGCTGGCGACGAGGATCCCCGAAGCCACGATGGCGATCAGCATAACGTTAAACAGCGTAAGTACAAGTTTTCTTCCCCACTTCGCAGATGTAGAATGGAGTGCCTTTTGTTTTTTATGGACACCCTTTTTTCCGTAGTTCATGAAAGTTCCTCCTTGAAGTGTGCATAAAATGTCAATATTTTCAAAGATTAAGCACAACTTAACATTTCAATTATAGCAAAGTATAGACGCGAAATAAAGTTTTTTCACAAAAAACTCATTTTATATTAAGAATTGTTCACAATTCGATACACTTTTATTCCCGCCTGTGCTAAAATAAAAAGAGTGCCCGGGCGGCGCTGCGCCTGGTATATGGCGCACATGCAGAAAGGATGCCAAGGGAGATACAGATGGAGAAAGAATCGGTATTTTTACCATATAAAATGCTGCAAAAGGGCGGGAGCGGAGAGATTACAGAGAAAAAATCCCGCTTTATCGCCACTTTGGCTCCGGTGGAGTCGGAAGAAGAAGCAGCGGCATTTATCGAATCGATGAAGAAGAAATATTGGGATGCAAGGCACAACTGCTCCGCCTTTGTGCTGGGGGAAAGGGCGCAGACTACCAGATGCAGCGACGACGGGGAACCTGCAGGAACAGCCGGAAAACCGATGCTGGAAGTGCTTCTGGGGGCGGAAGTGAGGAACGCGGCTGTCGTCGTCACCCGCTATTTTGGAGGCGTGCTTCTGGGGACGGGCGGGCTGGTGAGGGCTTATACTCAGGCAGTACAGGCAGGATTGGAGGCATGTTCTATCGTCACTATGCGTTATGGGGTGGGGCTGCGCCTTACAACGGATTATAACGGGATCGGCAGGATCCAGTATTTGTTAGGGCAGCGGGGGCTGGAAATCGAAGAAGCGGAATATACGGATATTGTCACCATGAAGCTGATGGTTCCATGCGAGGAATGCAAGGGACTCTGCAAGGCGCTGACGGAGGCCACGGCAGGGAAAGTGAAGATAGAAGAGATGGAAAAAAAGTATTTTGCAAAATAGCGGAATACATATATAATCAAAGAAAACAGACAGATGTATTTCATGCAGTGTTGCGAAAGGAGGTGGTTTTTATGAAACAGAAAGTCAGTACGTCCAATTCGGATATACCTCTCCCCGGGCGGAGCATAAAAATCACATATGGAGGAACATTGCTATGGATGAAATCAAAGAACTGGATGTAATTAAGGAACTGCTGGAGACCAAGCAGTATACCAGGCTCCGCCAGAGGATCGCCGACATGAATATCGCGGATATCGCGGCAGTTATGGAGGAACTGGAGGAAGAGGAGCTTTTGAAAATATTCCGCATCCTGCCAAAGAGCATGGCGGCGGATGTATTTTCGTATCTGGAGGTGGACAGCCAGCAGTTTATCATCGTATCCCTTTCTGAGAGGGAGGCCGCCAATATCATCGATAACCTGATGGCGGACGATGCGACGGATCTGCTGGAGGAGATGCCAGCTAATATCGTAAAAAAACTGCTGGCCAGCGCAAGGGCGGATACGAGAAGGGATATCAACCACCTTCTCAGGTATCCGGAGGATTCTGCCGGGAGCATTATGACGGTGGAATATGTGGACTTAAAGGAAAATATGACAGTAGAAGATGCCATACAGAGGATTCGCAAGATCGGGGTGGACAGCGAGACGATCAATATCTGCTACGTGCTGGATTCCAAGAGAACCCTCGTGGGGACGGTGGCGCTGCGTTATCTGCTGATCAGCCCTTCGGATGCCGTGATCGGGGATATTATGCATGAAAACGTGGTATATCTGAATACGATGATGGACCAGGAAGAGGTTGCCAGACAGTTCCAGAAGTATGACTTTACCTCTATGCCTGTGGCGGACAATGAAGGAAGGCTGGTAGGCATCATTACGGTGGACGACGTGGTGGACATCCTTCAGGAAGAGGCCACGGAGGATATTGAGAAAATGGCGGCTATCGTGCCGAGCGACAAGCCATATATGAAGACAGGGGTGATTGAAACATGGAAAAAAAGAATCCCCTGGCTGCTTCTTTTGATGATTTCCGCTACTTTTACGGGGAGCATTATTACTTCTTTTGAGGACGCGCTCAGCGTTTTCCCTATCTTGACGGCTTTTATCCCGATGCTGATGGATACGGGGGGTAATGCGGGAGGCCAGGCGAGTGTTACGATTATCCGGGGGCTTTCACTGAATGAGATCGGTTATTCGGATGTGCCGAAGATCCTTTGGAAAGAACTGCGGGTGGCCTTTATCTGCGGGGCGACGCTTTCCGCTGCTTATTTTGCCAAGCTGATGCTTTTTGACAAGGTAGGGCTGGGCGTGGCGGCAGTGGTATGCCTGACGCTGGTTGCTGCTGTGGCGATTGCAAAGATGATCGGCTGCAGCCTTCCCGTGCTGGCGAAACGTCTGGGATTTGACCCGGCAGTGATGGCGAGTCCGTTCATTACCACGATCGTGGATGCTTTGTCGCTGGTGATTTATTTTGCGATTGCTACGGAGATCCTGCATGTATAAAAGACAATAGACGGATAGAATAGAAAGGATATAACAGGATGATGGATGGTTTATGGGTGACGATTATGGATATGGGGATTGCGCTGGCAATATCCCTGTTGCTGCCAGTGGTGCTGCTGATTGTATGGATGAGAAAAAAACGCGGGATAAAAATGTCGCCTTTTTGGGCAGGAGCCGCCGTGTTCGTCATATTTTCTCTCTTTTTGGAACAGGTTCTGCATTACTTTGTTTTGATCAGGCCGTCGGCGCTTTCCGAATTTGTGAACGGGAATCTCTGGGCTTTTGCGCTGTACGGGGCGCTTGCGGCAGGGGTATTCGAGGAAACCGGCCGTTTCCTGGCATTTAAGACCGTGCTGAAAAACAAGAAAGAAAAAGAAAACGCCATAACCTATGGAATCGGCCATGGCGGAATCGAATCGATTCTGGTAGTGGGAATTTCTATGGCCAGCTCCATGATCATGGTGCTGACGATCCGATCATTGGGGGGCGTGGACGGCTATGTGGCGTTGGTTCCGGAAAATTCCCGGGATATCGTGAGGGCGAGCCTTGAAACTTTGCTTTTTACGCCGTCTTACCATTTCCTGCTGGCAGGGGTAGAAAGGGTTTCCACCATTATTTTCCATATCGCCCTGTCCGTACTTGTATTTTCGGCGGCCCACAGGCCGGGGAAATGGTACTTATACCCTCTGGCTATTTTAATACATATGTTTTTGGATATCTTCGCGGTGCTTTACCAGAAGGGCGTGTTGGGCAGCCTTTTGGTGGTGGAGGCCGGCATCGCTGTCGTTACAGCCCTTACCGCGTATTTTGCATACCGTGTCTACCAGGAGATGGCAGACACGGAAGCGGAGGATCAGTGACTGAAAGCCGCCCTTTTCCGCATGGTAGGATCCAGGATCTTCTTGCGGATTCTTAAAGAAGAGGGCGTAACCTCTAACAGCTCGTCAGTATCGATGAATTCCAGCGCCTGTTCCAGGCTCAAAATTTTGGGCGGGGTCAGGCGCAGCGCCTCGTCCGCGCTGGAGGAACGGGTATTGGTGAGCTGTTTTTTCTTGCATACATTTAATTCGATGTCTTCTCCACGGCTGTTCTGGCCGACTACCATGCCCGAATAAACTTTTTCCCCGGGGCCGATAAAAAGAGTGCCTCTTTCCTGTGCGTTGTAAAGCCCGTAGGTAATCGCTTCCCCGGCTTCAAAGGCGATCAGGGATCCCTGTTTGCGGTATTGGATGTCGCCTTTGTAGGGGCCGTACCCGTTAAAAGAGCTGTTCATGATGCCGTTGCCTTTGGTATCCGTCATAAATTCACCCCGGTAGCCGATCAGGCCCCTGGAGGGGATGGAGAATTCCAGCCGGGTATAACCGCCGGAAGCGGCTCCCATATTTAAGAGTTCCCCTTTTCGCTGGCTCAATTTTTCAATGACGGTACCAGAAAATTCTTCGGGTACATCGACATAAGTGAGTTCCATCGGTTCCAGTTTTTTTCCGTTTTCATCTGTTTTGTAAAGGACTTCTGCCTTGCTGACGGCGAACTCATAGCCCTCCCGCCGCATATTCTCGATTAATACGGACAAATGCAGCTCGCCCCGGCCTGAGACCTTGAAAGCTTCCGTCGTATCCGTTTCTTCCACCCGCAGGGAAACATCGGTATTCAGTTCCCGGAAAAGCCGGTCCCGGAGATGGCGGCTGGTGACATATTTTCCTTCCCTTCCGGCGAGGGGGGAGTCGTTGACAAGAAAATGCATGGCAATGGTAGGCTCCGAAATTTTCTGGAAAGGAATCGGGGCAGGATTTTCCGGCGCACAGAGAGTATCGCCGATATGGATATCCGCGATGCCGGAGATGGCCACGATAGAGCCGATGCCGGCCTCCTTCACATCTACCTTGTTTAAGCCGTCAAACTCATAAAGCTTGCTGATCTTTACTTTTTTCATTTTGTCGGGTTCATGATGGTTGACGATGACGACTTCCTGGTTGATCTTCACGGAGCCGTTGTCCACTTTCCCAACGCCGATTCTTCCTACATATTCATTATAGTCGATGGTGCTGATCAGCACCTGGGTTCCTGCTTCCGGGTCGCCTTCCGGGGCGGGGATATAGTCAAGGATCGTTTCGAAAAGAGGAGTCATATCCTTTCCTTTTGTATCCATATCCAGGGAAGCGATTCCCGTTTTGGCGGAAGCGAAGATAAAGGGGCAGTCCAGCTGCTCTTCGCTGGCATCCAGGTCGATAAACAGCTCCAATACTTCGTCGATGACCTCCCTCGGGCGCGCTTCCGGGCGGTCGATTTTGTTGATGCAGACGATAACGGGAAGCTGCAGCTCCAGCGCTTTGCGCAGGACGAATTTCGTCTGGGGCATCGCTCCTTCAAAAGCATCCACCACTAGGATAACGCCGTTGACCATTTTCAGGACGCGCTCCACTTCGCCGCCGAAGTCGGCGTGGCCGGGAGTGTCGATAATGTTGATTTTGGTGCCTTTATAAATGACGGCGGTATTCTTGGATAAAATGGTGATCCCGCGTTCCCGCTCGATATCGTTGGAGTCCATCACGCGTTCCGCGACTTCCTGGTTTTCGCGGAAAACGCCGCTTTGTTTCAGAAGCTCGTCTACCAGCGTCGTCTTGCCGTGGTCAACGTGGGCGATGATAGCAATATTTCTTACATCTTCTCTGGTTTGTTTCATAAATAATAACCATGCCTTTCTCAGGGCCTGCGAACAGGCGCAATGTTTGCGGTTTTTAAACTGGTATAGTATAGCACTGTGGCGGGGAAGTTGCAAGAGGGGACGGAAAAGTTCGATGATAAACGGTATTATTGGTTTTCAAGAATGTCTAAGAACTGTTTTGCACGGTGAATCCATAAATGCTGTTCCAATGCTTTCTTGTGGCCGTTAGCGGTAATATATTCCAGTAATGCGGAATCGGACAATAAGCGATTGACAATGGAAGGAAGAAGTTCGAGTTTTGATAAATCAAAAAGGACGAGTTCTGTTCCATTGATGAAATTTTCTTCTAAATATTGGCTCTTATCGGACAATACAAGAGACTGGCAAAGCAAACTGTTTGAAATGCGTTCGGTAAACCCGTCTTTATGCCATTTCATAATATTTAAGGAAATTTTTGATTTCTGTAATACTTCCATGGTTTTATGCATGGAGAGATTGGGATGAAGAATACAATGAGGGTGCCGGGCAAAAGGGGATCTGCTCCATGTATCTCCAAATACGTGGATTGTAATATTTGCATTCAAAAGGGCGGCAATGCTTTTTTCGCGATAATAATAGGCGATTATGGTAGACAGATAACGCAAGTTATAGAATAATTCCTCAAAGGTTTTGTCGTCCGCCTGCAGACCGTAGGAAGAGATTGTTTTTTCCAATGATTTTTCAACAGTCAGCGAGGGATCTTGTTTTAAAAAACGGAGACAGCGGGCGGCAAAATGTCTTGTCCATGGGTTCCGGGCATAAAGAGCCGGAAGATCCTGCCGGTAGTCGTGATAAGTGCCGATAAAAGAAATATCATAAATCTTGGGGGATGGCTGGGAAGGAACGGATGGTAATATACCAGCAGGCGCTAATTGGAAACAGTCTTTTACATATTCCTTGTAATAGCGTTTTACAAAGTTGATATAGTTTCTGTCGTGAATAAGAAGAAAATAGTCTTTAGGACTATGTATAATGGAGTCTTTCTGAAAAATGGGGTGGTCAAGGATCATATTATATTTTGGGCCGATTATGAGATCATGTAAGTAGGTATTGCTATTTTGAATCGAAAAATAGGAAGATTGAACGCCGATGATAGCCTTATAGCGTTGCCCTATATATTTATTGAGATCATATAAATCAGATTGCCTATAATCAAAAATCTCTACTCTTTGATGGCATAGGCGAAGACCTGCTGCAAGCTGGTCTGTAAAAGATAATAAAACTTTTTCCACGGAATCATCCGCACGATAGATAAGGATAGGGAGGGTGTCGCTATCGATCCGCCAATATTCGTCAGAATGGGCAATCATTTTGCGCAGCCAGGAAAGCCCCTCTTCGGGATATGGAAGAGACATAGAACGGGCTGCGAGTTCTTTCATAACCAAAGGATAGTGTCCGCTTTCCAACAGTTCTGACTGATATTTAGCAGTTATATAGCAATCTGTTTTAAAACATTCCCATTGATAGCCGTCCTCATCGAAAGAACTATGATTGTAACAGGAAGAAGATGAGGAACCAACAGCTTTAATTGGATATCTTTTTGCCGCGCGGAGTAAAAATTCATAATTCTGCTTTTGAGATAACAATTTATTTACATCGCCAATTTCTGCATAGACGGATTCCGGGCATTGAATCAAACCTTCCGCTAATTGGTCATTCAATAAGATGTCCATAAAAGATATTATTTTTTCATTGCCTTCTGGTATATTTGGCGTATAACAAATAATTTCGGCCATAATTTTCTCCTGAATATAGTATGGTAATATATTACATTTATCTTATAATTAACACCACTTTACAACTTTTAAGCTAAGCTGTTTCTTCAAGACATAGCTTTCGT
>OFHO01000310.1_pt1 | contig 47266 bp, 55 predicted proteins | sample 1521531 | NCBI WGS metagenome assembly OFHO01 (sample SAMEA3504124, study PRJEB24116) | mouse gut metagenome | biome: mouse gut; feature: mouse-associated habitat; material: faeces | place: Denmark | collected 2011
GGCGACTGCCGCCGATCCTGATAAACGCTCCGGTCTGGCAGGAACCGCGCCGGATCGCTCCCGTGTGTTTGAGAAAGGCCGGACGGCCAGAAATCAGGCGAGACGGGCGAAAGGGCAGGAGGGCATGACGTCTCCCGTCAAACGTCCGGGCATTGGTTCTGCGCCGCCCGCGTCAAAACAGCAGTCCGGTGCAAAGCCGCCAGACCGCAGCGGACACGGCGGAGGTGGAAGCCATGGAGGATAAGCGCGGCCCTGCTATGATAGCAGCTGGCTTGGCGGCATTACTGTTGATCCCTATGATGATCTTCACTGCATTGCCTAATATGTTTTTTGGCTTTGAAAATTCTGAGTCGGATGAGATCATCCATATGACGGAACAGGCCAAGGTGATCGGCAGCGTGTATATGAGCCTGGATAATTTTGAGAAGTCTCAAATTGACTCCCTTATCACAGGTATTGCCTCTGAGTATGAGGCCGACGGTAATACCATTGACCGGATCGAGGTAAGCAGCGATTTTGAGGAAGCCGACCTCCTATGGCTCATCGCCATCAACTCGGTGCTGCATCAACAGGACCTGGACAGCATGAGCGCGGCGGATATTCGTCAATTTTGTACCGCTCGGATGACCTTCAAACCTGAGATTTTGAGCGGGTCCGCAAATGTATTGACGGTAGAAGTCCAGAAAATCGACCCGGAGACACTGATGGATCAATTAGGATTTGATGACAAGGCTAAAATCTGGGCGGGAGCGTTATACGAGGTGCTTTCCAGGAGCGATGCCCTGGAAAAGTACAAGGATCATTTCGATGTGCCGCCGCCCAGCTACGAGGGTGACACTTCCGGCGGCGGCAGCATCACCCCTGGCGGGGCTGGCGGAAGTGGAGACAACGCCATAGATATTTCCGCTTTCGTCAGTCCCGGTACGAAAAACAATCTGGACCTGGCAGCTTACGCCGTCCAGGCATGGGAAAATGGCTGGGGGTATGTCTGGGGAACCTACGGCAATGTCCTGACCCGATCTCTGTTTGACTACAAGCTCCAGCAGTATCCGGACGGTGTTGGCAAATATGCGGATTTCATCCGGAATAACTGGCTGAACCGCCGGACGGCGGACTGCGTTGGGCTTATCAAAGGGTACGGCTGGCTGGATGAGCAGAGTCTGGAGATCAAGTACGGAACCAACGGTATGCCGGACTATGGCGCGAACCAGATGTACCAATCCGCCACGGAGTCAGGAACCATGGACACCATGCCGGACATCGTGGGGCTGGCCGTCTGGAAACAGGGCCATATTGGCGTCTACATCGGTAACGGCTATGTGATCGAGGCTATGGGGACCAGGTATGGAGTAGTCAGGACAGAGCTGTCCAAGCGCAACTGGTCCGGCTGGTGCAAGATCCCTTATATTGACTATCTGGAGTAGTGGAGCAGTTATGCACAAGATAACGAATTTGCGCTGCCTGCGCTACCGGTATCATATTTCCCTCGGCGAAATAGAAGCTGTTTCCGGTTTTTCCAATCAGTATATCAGCTGCGCGGAGTTAGGGAAGACACGTGCTGCGGTACAGCTGACAGGGAAAATGGATACCGCCATAGAATTACTGATCGCCAATCGAAAACAGGAACTGCTGCTCCTGGAGGCGGACTTCCTGAAATACAGGAGCCGCCTTCTGGAAGCAGCGGAGGAATGTAAAAATGAATGAAACATACTACATACCGACTAACTTTACAGATGCCGGGCGCGTGATGGGCCTGTTTGAGATCCGGAACATGGTGGAGGCGATCCTGCTGGCCGGGCCCGCATTGTACCTTTGCCTTACCCTCCTGCCCCTGGCGCTGACGCCGAAGCTCATCGTCACTATGATGGTCGCTGTGCCGTTGGGCGGTTTCGGCCTGCTGGGCATCAACGATGACAGCCTGACCCGCTGGGTGGGCTGCTGGTGGCGCTGGAGGAAGGGACGCAGGCTCATCTGCTACAGGGGGGAGGTGGGAAAATGAAGGTTGGCCTTGTTGCTGTGGACGGACATAACAACTTTCCCAATCTGGCCCTTATGCGCCTGTCCGCATGGCACAGATCTCAGGGGGATCAGGTGGAATGGTGGAGCGGCTTTGAACACTATGACCGGGTGTACCAATCCAAGGTGTTTACCTTTACCCCGGACTTTAACAGCGTTGTCAATTCGGATGAGATCATCACCGGCGGGACTGGCTACAGAAACTATGGTACACTCCCGCCGGAGGTGGAGGCCACGCCGCCGGACTACGGCATTTATCCACAATGCAAGAAAGCCATAGGCTTTCTGACGCGGGGATGTATCCGCCGCTGTGAATACTGCGTAGTACCTCGTAAAGAGGGAGACATCCGTCCTGCGGAGACCTGGGAGGAGATCCGGAGGCCGGACAGTCGGGAGATCCTATTTCTGGACAACAATGTTCTGGCTTCAGATTTTGGACTGGAGCAGATCGACCGGATGGGCGGCGAACCGTTCTGGGTAGATTTTAATCAGGGCCTGGATGCCCGGCTAATTACTCTGGATACTGCCCGGATGCTGGCCCGGCTCCATTGGATACGGTTTATCCGGATGTCCTGCGATACCAGCGATATGCTCCCGGTCGTGGAGCGGGCTGCGGCCTATCTCCGCGAAGCCGGGGCGGCTCCCTCCCGCTTCTGGGCATACGTCCTAGTGCGGGATGTGGGGGACGCCCACCAGCGGGTCATAGCCCTGCGGGAAATGGGAGTGGAGCCTTTTGCCCAGCCTTACCGGGACTTTGATGGCGGCGAACCATCTTTAGAGCAGAGGGCCTTCGCCCGGTGGGTCAACAACAGGGCCGCCTTCCACTCCTGCTCATGGGAGGACTATCAATATCCAGGAAAAGGAGGATCGATTTTTTGAATATTAAAGAACTGATTTTCGGCGGCGGCGTCAAGACCGCCAGCGGCGGCGGGGCCTACCGGGACAGCATCCAGGCGTGGCTCCCCGTCAAAAACATCATAGGCGGCGTGGTCATTACCCGCGATAACCGTTTCATCAAGATATTGGAGGTCCTGCCGGTCAACATCTACCTGAAATCGCCCAATGACCGGCAGACCATCATTTCCGGATTTGCTGCCTATCTGAAGATCGCGCCGGATGACCTTATGCTCCAGGCCCGGACGCTCCCGGCGGATACGGCGGAGTACGTGGAACGGATGAAGCAGTACGCGGAGCGGGAGGAAAACGAGTCCTGCCGTGAGATGATCGAGGATAATATCAGTGAGATCGGTCAGGGCGTGGCAAGCGACGCCATCCGGCACCGGTTTTTCCTGATCTTCCAGTACGAGCCCCGCATGAAGTCCAAGGGCAACTCCGTTGCCGCCATCATCCAGCGGCTCAACGAGGAGGCGGACACAGCCCGGCGATACCTGGATGTGTGTGAGTTGGAGGTGCTGGAACCCCGCTATTCCGATGATTTCGTCCTGAAGCTGCTCTATGAGATCATCAACAAGCGCACCGGCCTCCGGGTCAAGCTGCCGGAGGGAGTGTTTGATATGACCACTGCCGTACATGGGATTTTTGAATAGGAGGATGCCATGCAGAAGAAAAAAGCCACCAAACCCTCCGCTAAGGCGCAGCCCAGGAAAAAAGCTCCGCCTGCGGAGAAAAAGCAGTCCAGTCTCAAACGCCTGCTGCTCGGCGAGGAAAAGCCGGATCTTACTGAACTGGAATCCGGCTCTACCACCATCCTGGACATCCTCTCCCCCACTGCCATTGATACCAAAAGCCGGGACTACATCATCGTGGACGGCGTGTACCACGCCTACCTCTACATAGCCGGGTACGGCTACTCCACTACGGTCGGTTCCTGTTGGCTCACCCCGCTGGTGGAGGCCGGCGAGGGTTTCAATCTCAGTTTCATCGCCAGGCGGCAGCCCAGGGACAAGATACTCTCCAAAATCGCTCAGACCACCATGGTCAACCGTTCCCGGATGCGGGATGTGGGCGATACCCGTCAGGATTACGAGGAGCTGGACAGCGCCATCAGCTCCGGCCTGTATCTGAAGGATGCTATGAACCGGCAGGGCGAGGACTTCGCGCGCTTTGTTCCTTGACAATCTGCGTAGAAATACGCAATAAAACAAGGCAGATTTCGCAAGAAATCTGAACTCTATGCTTGATGTGGCAGGGGGAGTACCTGCTAACCCCGGTGTGACGGGTAATCAAAACTCTGATACTCCGACGTGCACCTACAGTGCCTTGTGGGCTGTACGAAGCTCGGTAAAGAGCGGTAGCACAATCTGAGACGGTTGTGTCCGCAGGAGGCCATAAATCGGTCATGTCCAGAATGTCTTGTTGCAACTGACAAATATCTCGAATGTACGGCTCGTAATCGCCAGGATGATAAAACAGCCATCCGCCCCCATGAGGGGTGCTGCCGCCGTTGAAATTTGGAATCGTGGAAAACGGCAGAAAACCATAGAAGGTCAAATATCTCCAGCAGAAAATCACACTGGCTGGAGATGGCAGCCGGGTCAAAGAGATGGGCTAAAACCGATATGTAAGGCTAAGGCATAGGGAACAAAGGAACCATGGACGGCACTTCAATTTGTTGAAGTAAGTGGAGTGGCACCTCCGCCGCGCGGGTAGGAAATGACCCGCTAATCCATGGGGCAGCAGCCCGTAGTAGCGATGAAGCCCCTGTAATGGGGGTGGAGCGAAGGGGCATAGTCAGTGCAGATTCGTATGTGAACAGAAAGTCGAGGAAGCCGTAGGCATACCTGACTAACACCAGAAACACCAAATCCAAGAGAGGAGGCGGTGCGTATGGCACAACAATTCGACTACCCAAGAACCGAAACGCAACTACGCGAAATCCAAGATAAACTGTATCAGCACAACAAGGAGGTCTATGATACTGGCGGGAGGCCGGCGTTCAAGGGCCTACTGGAAATCATGTCAGCAGAAGCAACCATCATGACAGCAATTCACAACATCAAAAGCAACCACGGCAGTAAAACCCCCGGTGTGGATTCCAAAACCATTCGTGATTACCTCCAAAGGCCTTTTCCTCGGGTGGTCAAGGATATCCAAAGTGCGTTCAAACATTTTGAACCGCAGAAGATACGCCGGGTATATATCGACAAACCGGGAAAAGCGGAAAAACGTCCGCTTGGTATCCCCACAATACGGGATAGAATCATGCAGGAGTGCATGAGGACTGTGTTGGAACCTATCTTTGAAGCGCAGTTCTTTGCCCACTCCTATGGGTTCCGCCCCATGCGGGATGCGGCAATGGCTTTGGAGCGTGCGGACATTATCGTGCACAACACAGGCTATTACTGGATTGTCGAGGGCGATATCAGCAAATGCTTTGACCGCATAAATCACGCTGTTCTCCTGAAGCGCCTTTACCATATGGGTGTAAGAGATAGACGGGTTCTGCAAATTATCAAGGCTATGCTGAAAGCTGGGGTCATGGATGAGTGCGAGGTAAATGAGGAAGGCACACCGCAAGGTGGGCTAATCAGCCCATTATTGGCAAACATTTATCTGGATATGATGGATGAGTGGATAGCCAAACAATGGGAAAGTAAGAAAACCCGCATAACATATTCCGGGTCAGATGTCAGGATTCACGCTTTACGCAAGCGAAGCGGCCTGACACCGGGGTATCTCGTCCGTTATGCAGATGACTTTATCATCGCTACAGATTCCCGCGCCCACGCCGAGGAGTGGAAAGCCCGGTTGAAAGTTTTCCTCAAGAATAAAATGAAGCTGACACTATCCCCAGAAAAAACGCTGATAACAGACATCAGGAAAAAATACATCAAATTTTTAGGCTATGAGTTCAAAATGGTTCGAGGAAAGTCGCGGCGGGGCTACATTCCAAGGACAATTCCAGACAGAGACAGATTGAAGCGGAAAGTTGATAAAGTCACGAAAGAAATCAGAGCTATCCCGCATAATTGCAGCCGGGAGAACATGATTCGGGAAATCAACCGTATTAACAGCGAAATCAGAGGATTTATCCAATACCATCAATGCTGTACGTGGGTGAACATTGCCACCAAGAGGTACAAGCGGAAAATACAATTTGCGGCGATACGGCGGCTAAAGCAATATAAAGGGGAATGGATTCCAGCAAATCAAACACAAAACCTTCCCCGCATTCACCAACAGTACAAGCAGAAAATTCCCGCAATAAAATATCGTGACATATACATCGGTCTAACAGCCCTGAATTTTTGCCGCTGGGAACGAACCTTACCCAAAAAGCAAGACGAGACCCCATTCACAGAAATAGGGTGGCAGATATATTTTGAGCGCACGAAAAAGAACCGCAGATATGCGCGGCTTGATGAAATGTATTCAAATAAAGCCGACAGGGCTATTAAATTTGGGAAATGGGGCACGCTCAACAACTATGAGTTTATCATGAACCGAGCTTACGCTCTAAATCGTGATAGGCTTCGATGTCGGGTGTGTGGTGGGTGGCTTATTGATTGTACGCCCTATGCCCACAGGATAAACCCAAATCTTCCGCTTAATAAAGTAAATTGCGTCAATAATCTGGTCTCACTCCATTGGAGATGTTTCTGCGCGGTCAATGACCCCAACCAAGATATCAGCCAATTTGATGTGAAAGCACAAAAGAAAATTATCGGTTATAGGGAAAAGCTGGTTCCTTCACATACACGCAACAAATAATTTGCATTGATGGAGCGCCGTGTGCGGTGAAAGTCGCACGCACGGTGCGAAGCGGGGGAAAATCCGTTCTGACTGCTGTTCTCTTTTGAGTGCAGTAAAAGCGGCGGATTACCTATCGCTATTATTACATGCACACGCTGGTAGAGGTAGTGGCGGATGCCGCGGAGACACTGGAGCAGCGTGTCACCGCCGTAGAGAAGCTGTGCGTCTCTATTGATATGATCGCCCGGCGCTGTGACTACAAAAATGAACAGGCATTCCTCTCTGCGCTGCCACTGCTCACCCTGGATGCGGATGTGGAGCGAAAGTCCCGGCGCAACGCCCTTACCAGCGGCGTGGCTGCGGCGTTCCCTTTTGCATCCTACGAGCTCAGCGACCGCAACGGAGTGTTCCTGGGGCTGAACCTCTACAACCGCTCTCCGGTGTTCCTCGATCCGTATGACGACTACAAATATACTAATGGCAACTGCTGGATCGGCGGCTCCTCCGGCGCGGGCAAGACATTTACGCTGCAATGCCTGGGCGGCCGGCTGCGGCAGCAGGGGCGGCGGGTCATCTTTATCGTGCCGAAGAAGGGCCACGAGTTTCGCCCTCTGTGCGAACTTCTGGGCGGGCTGTATTTGAAAATGTCCCCATCCTCCAGGGATTGCCCCAACATCATGGCTATCCGGCGAAAATCGCTGGACGCCTACTCCGGCCTGCGGGATCTGGCGGTGCGGGACGATTCCGTCCTCGCCGACAAGATCTCCAGGCTCATCATCTGGTACTCCCTGCAAAAGCGGGATCTCAGTGATGAAGATAAGAACCACCTGGATTCCTCTCTGGTGGAGTGCTACCGGCGGTATGGGATCACCTTCGATAATGATTCGGTGCTGGAGGAGGACGGCGCTTTCCGGAAGATGCCCATTATCGCGGACTGGTACAATGTTCTCCAGGAGAACGCGGAGACGAAGCATCTCGCGGTGGTGCTGGCCCGGTATGTCACCGGCTCGGCCTCCGCCATGGGCGCGAGGAACGACATAGACCTTGACAACAAGTACATCGTTCTGGATACCTCCGGGATGCCGGACGACCTGCTGCTGCCGGGGATCTTCTGGGCCACGGACATAGCCAATGACCTCATTATGGATGCCGGAAGCGATCTCTCCGCTCTGATCGCGGATGAGCTGTGGAGTCTGGTAGGGGCCAACTCCAATCCCCTGGCCGCCGGGTTCGTACAGGAAATGGTCAAGACCATTCGCGGACTGGGCGGCATCGCCGTCACTTCTACCCAGGGGATGCAGGACCTCTTTGGCCTGGACGGCGGAAAGTATGGCAAGGGCATTCTGGACTCCAGCCGGATCAAGCTGGTGATGCAGATGGAGGAGCAGGAGGCCCGGCTCATTCAGGGCGTGTTAAATCTCTCCGAGGATGAAGTCCGGCAGATCACCCGGTTCCGGCGCGGTGAAGGATTGTTGTGTATCGGATATAACCATGTGCCGATTGCGTTCCACGCCACGCAGAAGGAGTACGACGCTATCACCACCTCACCTACCGATCTGCAAAAAAAGAGGATCGGAGGTGCCGGATGAACGTACTGAAGCAGGATGTGTCCCGGATACAGGAATTGACCGCCAGTGCATTTCAACAGACAGGCGGACTGGCAGCGTTGGCTGACAGTGGACAGGCTGACGCCAGGAAATTGCAGCGGCAGCTGGAGCAAACCATGGAGCGGTTCGAGCAAGCTGCCCTGGAATTGCGGCGGCTTTGTGAAAAGCATTCTCCCGGCATTGGAAGCTACGGGAATCGGCCTGCCGCTCCAAGGATGGAAACTGCCGGATACGTGGAGCGGTTCGGTTACGGCTGGCTGCACATTCAGCTGAACACGCTCCTGCCTCATTGCCGCTATCAAACCCCGGAGTGGTTAAGTGATACGATCCGGCGGCTGCTGGATGAGTACGAGAGCGGTGGGAGTACGCTGCCCCACTTCAAGTCGGCAATGCTGGTGATCGATGAACATTGCGGTATCGACGGACGGCATATCTTCGACCAGGATAATAAAGGCTGGAAATCAGTCTCCAATGCTATCAAAGGCAGGCTGATCCCAGACGATGACCAGTACACTTTAAGTCTGGTGCTGCTGTCACAGAAGAGCGAGCTGAACGTCTGCCATATCACGCTGCTGGATCAGGCGGATGCGGCGGATTTCTTTGCTATGCACTCCGGGGATTATATCAGAAGCGATTTCTACAGCGGGACTTGGAGCTGTTGACACCCAACAGATAGCCGTCAAATTTCAGGGGTTCTCCCCATTGGAAAGAAATCAAGCGGCCTGTTGGGTACCTTCGCCTGAAAATCGCTGCGAGACAGGGCTTTCAGAAGAAGGAAGAGCGGTGCTTCAGGAATAAGACCTGTCCTCTATGCGGGGGCAACCGATTGTCCCCGCATAGAGGGCGGCAGAGACGCCGAAATCGTTCTTGCGCCGGGAGCGGCGCAAGAGCGGTTTCGGCGTCCGCAGGAATGGCGGGAGGAGGAGATGGCGATTGATTTTCAGTGAGCGGGATGTAGACGTGCTGCGTTTGCTCTGCTGGTGCCAATACATCCAGCCGGAGGACTTGAATACGATCTCTTCCCAGGCAGAGCGAGAAAATCTGATGCAGCTGGGGCTGATCCGCCGCCATCGAGGAAGCGGCGCGCCTACTCTTTCCAATAGCGGCCGTCAGCTTTTGCGGGATACTCTTATACCAGAATTGCCGCAGCTTGCGCAGTCGTATCATAGCGATGCCATTCAGCGCCGCATCAGACTGAGCCGGATGGCCTTGACCGCTTACCATGGGGGGATCAATATTTTCACAACGGCAACAGAATGTATAGCGGCCCCGCCCGCGCTGTTCCTATCCGCCATTGCCCGCAGCCGGGGCGTCAATCCCTGGGGAAGTACCCGTGTCGCGGCTATTGCCAACCTGGGCGGCATCCTCTGCGCTTCCATTATGTCTGCCCGGGAATCGGTAAAATAGCTCTCACGGATGAGCTGACCGCTTTCTCTAATCAGACCGCCCGCTTCCGAAATGCCCAACGGGCATTTATTTTTGCTGGGGAGAGCTATACGGATATTCTCTCCGAACTGGGGCAGGCCAACAAGACGGAAACAAAGCTGATCTTCTATGGAGATGCCTACCGCCGCCTGCAGCTCCCTGTGCGGCTGCTCTCCTGCGACGATACAGGCGCGGTGCAGCTGCAAATTATGTCTGTGCCGGATCACCGGCAGCGGCTGACCCTGGCCGCGCTGAAAAACCAGTACCAGCCCCCGCCTAAAGATATCCCCGCCTGGGATGCCCTTTTCCAGGGGATGCCCTTCGTCATGGCGGCGGATATGGATCTCCGGCGCGTTGATGCCGCCATTCGCGCTGCCCAAGATCAGGGAATGAAACAGATCGCCATTGCCGCCCTGAGAGGGCAGGCGGAAGCTGTTTTCTTTCCACGTTACCGTGACGCCGGCCTTGCCTGGGTGTTTGTCCTCACAAACGAGGCCATTTCAGAAGTGACCGGCAGTCCGCCGGTTCCCTATATCCCTCCGCGCACACAATTTATTTCGCCGAAAGGAGATGTTGTCGATGCTCCGCCCTTCCAAACTTGTGGAAAAACTGGAAGATCTCGTTGAGAAAAAGTGCGGCCCATGGTACGAGCGCCACAAGACAAAATTTCCGCTTTATATTCCGATGGGGCTGGTGGCATGGTACTTCTATGGAATGCTCCTCAACTCCCTGAAGCTGGGCCGGCAGGCCACCTTCCACCTCCCCGGGCAGGAAGTCCCAAGCATCTGGGTAGTCAACCCCTTCAAGAACTGGTTCATGGTGTTCACCCCCTTCGGACTGGGCGTCACCGCTGTCGTTGTGCTGCTGGTCTGTCTCATCACGAAAAAAGGATACATCTGGTTCTCCGGCTACAAGTATACCCACGACCCGCGAGGCTTCGACATCCTCCCGGATGCCACCCATGGCTCCTCTGGATTCCTGACGAAAAAGGAAATGGGGGAGTTTCTGGAGCTGGGCGAGGTCACAGAAGTCCAGGGAATGATGCTGGGGAAGCACAAAGCCCATGAGAATGATTTGGATAAGTTCGCAATCTACGCCGCTCACCGGATGATCCCTGGCGACAACAACAATCTACTGTGCATCGGCGCGCCCGGCAGCGGGAAATCCAGAGGGTTCATCATCCCCTTCCTCATGGGCTGCGCCCAGCGGGGAGAGTCCGTATTTGTCACAGATCCCAAGGGCGAGCTTTTTGAAAAGCTTTCGCCTTACTTCCGAGAAAAAGGCCACTACGTCAAGGCGGTCAACTTCCTGGATATGGCCCACTCGGACGGTTGGAACTGTCTGTACTCCCTGGAGAAGGAGACACATCTGGTGCAGACGGTGGCCAACACTATTATCAAAAACACATCGGGCCCGAAGGAGGCAGACGACTTCTGGAGCCGCGCGGAGCTGAATCTGCTCATGGCCCTGATCCACTACGTCTGCAATCTGAAGGATGCCAACGGGAGCCTGCTTCCCATCGAGCAGCGGGGCCTTGGAGACGTCTATCAGATCATGGCGAACAAGAGTATCCAGGAGATCAATCGCACGCTGGCCGAACTGCCACCGGAACACCCTGCTAAGGGCCACCACGGACTGTTCCTGAAGGCCCGGGAAAATCTCTGGGGCAACATCGCCATCGGCCTGGGCAACCGGCTGGCCATCTTCCAGAACAAGCTGGTGGATGCCATCACACGCAACCATGACGTTGATCTGCTGATGCCTGGACAAAAACCCTGCGCCTACTTCGTCATCATCTCCGCCCAGGACAGCGCCTACCGGTTCCTCAGCTCGCTCTTCTTCTCCCTGGCGCTCCCCCGTCTCTCCGACTACGCCCGGCTCCATGGCAGGAACGGACGGCTGCCGGTGCTGGTGAACTTTTGTCTGGATGAATACTGCAACATCGGCTACATGGACGGCATCGCCGACGCGCTCAACAGTATCCGGGAATTTAACATGAGCTGTCAGATCGTAGTGCAGAGCCTGTCCCAGTGGCAGGAAAAGTATCCGGGAAAAGAATGGGAGAACCAGCTGGCGACCTTTGACCAGACCTTATATATGGGCTGCAATGACCTTACCTCTGCCAAGTACATTTCGGAGAAATGCGGCAAGGTGACCATCTCCGTTACCAATAACCAGATGCCCCTCATGCCCCTGTTCTCCCCGGTCTATACCAGCACCCGGCCCTACTCTCAGACCCGCAGCAACACCCAGCGGGACCTCATGCAGCCGGACGAGGTGCTGCGGCTGGACCGCAGAAAGTGTATCGCCCTGTTTCAGGGCCACAAACCCGCCCTGCTCTACAAGCTTGCCCCGGAGGAGTTTCCGGACTATGGCAAGCTGAACTCCTGCAGGGTGATCGATTACATTCCAGCCTGGAGACAGCAGGAGGAACCGATGCCGCCGCGATCCGAAAAACCCGCCCCTGTGTCTGTAACCGCACAGCCGTCTCCAGCGCAAGCTGCTCTGGAGGCGGTCAAAATCAACCCTGCGGAGGACTTGGAATATCAGGTGGAGACGGCGGCGCAGCCCAACCGCTCCAGCCTTGGAATGGTGGAGGTTACGATAGACGGCGTATGCGGAGAAGACGAGGACAGCCCGCCGCGATGAACTGCGGCGGGCTGGGCGTCAATTATCCGGTTTCAATGTATGCGGTGAAGGATGGTAGGGTTCTCTCTGGTACTTTGCGTACTTTTCGTGCGCAGGAAATTCTGATTCTACTACATTCTCAGATGAGATTTCCTCTGTGCAGACTGCATCCAACAGGATACGCTCCAAATGCTCCGGCTCAGAAAACTGATCTATGGATGCCATGACCAGAGAATCCCGCACGTACCCGGCACATGCCGCCAAAAGGTCCTTGTCAAAAAAGTAGCCATGCGCTTCCACAAAAAATGTCAGAAGCATAACGACCGTTCGGGTATTACCCTCACGGAAAGGATGCACCTGCCAGACAGGCGGAAAGCGTTTGACCAATTCGGCGATAAATTCCTCCCGCGAAAAGCTGTCCCAGGAAACTGCCTGTATTGCTTCAAAAGCCGCTTGCAGATCCCGGTCTATCATTTCATCGTTGGAATACCACACACTGCGGCCACCAAGAAGCCGTTCCGCTTTTTCAATATTGATTTTGCGGTATTCTCCGGCCCAACTATAAATATCGCCAAAGAGAAAGCGGTGAATGAAACATAGACCAGCGGGCGAAAAATCATGAAATCCCCGCTCGTATAAGATCATCATATTGGCTCTGGATTGTTCGGCTTCGATCAGATCCAAAGTTTGTCCGTCTTTGATGTCAAGCTTATTTCGAAGGACAGAAACATCCGCATACAGATATGGGTCAGACACGGACGGACCTCTCTTTCTCGGCCATTTTTCTATGTGCAGCCAGCAATGCGGATTTCATCTGTTCGCTGGTCAGTTCGCCGCGCGCCCAGCAGGATGACAGTGTTCGCGCGTAATCCGACACAGGCACGCCCTCTATTGCGTTCAAGGCGTCTGCCAGCTTAACCGCTTGTGCCCTGCGTTCCTTTGCCACAGCAGTCATCGCAATACCTACTTTCTTAAGTTTTGTCCAGTATACCATCCCAACAGCTAAAAATCAACGGCTGGAGATTATTCTCTGGCATACATTTGGAGGTACACCATGAAGGCAGCGGAAATGAAAGAGCGCCCGACCTTTACCCTGATGAAGCAGACGGATGTGCAGAGCATCTACCACATGCAGATGCCCCGCTGGCTGTTCTCCGATCCCCGCTATGCGGATATGAGCCTGGACGCCAAGGTGGCCTACACCTTCCTGCTCAACCGCTTCCAGCTCTCCCGCAGGAACGGGTGGGTCAACGACCACAGCGAGGTCTTTGTCATCTTTCCCCGACGGGAGTTGGCCCGGGAGCTGCGTATCGGTGAAAAACGGGTCACAGCGGCTTTCCAGAAGCTGGCGGAGCTGGATCTGATCTGGGAAAAGCGGTGCGGCCGGGGCGATGCCAACCAGCTCTATCTGGCCAGCGTCCAGCCAATAGATGACCCGGCCTATAGCTGTGTACCGTTCCTGCCTGAGGAGCGGGAACACGACGGTTCAAGAACCGCCGATATGACGGGTCTTACCGGTAAAGATCGTCCCCCGGAATCGCAAGAACCGCCGGTTCCACCAGCCCAGAACCGCCAAAATGACGGTTCAAGAACCGTCGAAACAGCGGCTGCAGAACCGTCGGATCGGCGGTCCAGTTATAATAATACAAGTAAAAAAGAACAGAGTTATACATACGTCAGTCAGCCCGTTCCACGCGGGCCGGCAGACGATGAAGCGGAGCTCATGGACATCCTGGATGCCTGTGAGCTTTCCTATTTCGAGCCGGAGACGGCCAGGGTGTTTGAGAACGCCATCGAGCGGCTTTTTTATTCCGACAGCTTTCGGATCGGGAAGGCGGTGCTGCCTCAGAGCCGGGTGCGTTCCCGGCTGCATCTGCTGGACGGAATAATCCTTCGGACTGCCGCCAGCAAGCTCCACGCCAACGTGGACCGGCAGATCAGGAACTCCACCGCCTACACGATGGCGACCATTTTCAACTGCATCGCGGAGAGCGAGAGCGACCTGATGGTAGATCCCTACCTCAACAGTCTGGGCTCACCGCCAGGGAGGTGACGGCGATGCTTTTATCTATCCAGCAGAAGTACATCATGACGGCGCTGCGGGAGCTGCGCTGCCTCCGGGCAGAGCAGCTCCAGACGATTCTTCAAGGCCACTTCGACTGGCCGGAACCGGAGGCAGCCCGGCGGCGCATGGACGCGATGCTCCGGCAAATGTGCGGCGGGATGGGAGATGTTCATTCTGACGGAAAATTCGTATGGCTGGGCCATGTTCAGCCGGATGCCCGCATTTTGGAGGCCGTGGATGTGATGCTGGAGCTGTCGGAGGGGCGTCCACAGGACTTCTCCGCAGAATGCTGGAACCCGGAGCTTCTGCGGTTTTCTCTATGCGGCAGTTCGTTGCGGCTGTTCATCGTGGCGACACTTTCCACCCCGTCGTGCGGGAACGAACTGGCGGGGGACAGTCCCGGCCGCGTCGTGTGGATCTCCGACAGCGGCACCTCACCGCCAGGGTTGGCATTGCCGCCAAAACACTTTTTCGCCGCCCGACAGCCGGACGGCTCACACCGGTTTTACGGCTCTTGAAGAGCTGTGAAATAAATCATTTACAGGAGGAATTGAACTTATGCCAAGAAAGAAACTCACAGAATCCGAGGGATTGGATCAGGCTACAAGCCAGGAGCAGACCGGCCTGACCGAAGAGAAAATGGATGCCGCCCCTGGTTCGGGCGAACTTGACTCCTGGGACGGCTCCGCTGGTGCTGCCCCGGAAGAACCGGCAGCAGATACCGCAAAGGAGGGAGGGCCGCTTCCTCCGGCCACAGAGACGGAGGTGGTCGATGCAGGATTGCCCCCGGCAGATATTCCGGAGCCTCAGACGGAGGTTTTGCCGCCAGATGCATCGCCTGAAGCGGAAACTCTGTCGCTAGAACCAGAGACAGCCCCTTCACCTGCTCCTGTACCGGAGAAAAGCGACCGGCAGGCATTTTTTGATCTGAACTTCAACGAGCTGGATCGGGACCTGACAGCGGAGGAGCGCCAGGAGTGGAACTCCATCTACGCCTCCTACCGGGGCCGCAGCGCCCTCACCGGGGAGATCATCGGCGTTGATCCGTTGTCCATCACTGTCAGAAATAAGCAGACTGGAACCATGGAGCGGAAGACCATGTACTGCGCCGTGGTAGTCCTCCACCGGGTCCGGATCGTCATCCCCGCCCCGGAGATGTGGGAGAGCGGTCAGGAGCGGCCCGACTTCGTGTTTCTGAACATGTCAGGCGCGGTGATCGACTTCATCGTAACCGGGGTGGACCGGGAGGGCGGCTACGCTGTGGCCTCCAGGCGCATGGCGGCCCGCGCCCAGCGGTACTACTTCTCCCACCGCCCCGCATTACATAGGGAGGGATCTCGTATCACATGCCGGGTGCTGTCCGTAGGACCCCGGCGGTGCCTGGTGGAGTGCTACGGTCACGACATCAACCTGACTCAGCGGGATCTGCGGTATACCGCCATCCCTGACCTGCGGAATGCCTACCATCCCGGCAAGAAGTTGGACTGCATCGTAAAAAGTTATGATGCCGGCAGCGCCACGCTTCGGATATCCGTAAAGGAGACGGAATCCAACCCTTTCGATGGCGCGGAGCTGCGCCATCCGGTAGGCAGTAGACGGCGGGCTGCTATTGCTGGAAAGTACGGCGGCGGCGTATTCTGCAACCTGCCGGACGGAACCGTCTGTATGTGCAGCTACTCCTACCAACATGCGGACTCTGACTTTATGGTAGGCGATACCGTGATCCTGGTCGTGCAGAGATACGATATGGAGAAGCGGCAGATGTACGGGAAAATCCTAAGCAAATGGTAATAGAGCGCCGGTGTCATCCTCGCGATGACACCGGCACCATTGTAAGAACACAGATTGCAGTCCAATTATATTGAAGCGATCGACAAGGCCGGCCAAGCATTATACAGTAGAAGAAAATTCATTGCATCACGCGCCTATAGGGAGGAAACTATGGCAGAAGATCAGCCGGACGATGGAAGGAATTGCTTATTTTGTGAGATACTGTGGCGTTTCAGGAACTTGTCTTGGAGAACGCCTTGGAATAAAGGCTCGAATGCCATCCTCCCATAAAGAATGACATCACCGCAAGACATAGCATCCTGTTAAAATCACTTGGAAAAACTCCAACTATACACGGCCCTGATGGAATGGTATAATGGGAACGTATTTCAGGGCGGAGTAAATGAGGGCGGAGTAAGTTAGGGAGGAATGGCAAAAGGGGAGGGGCGAAGTCTGCTCCTTTCGCCGCACCGCGCCGGCCTGGAAAACAAAATAATGGACATAGAAGACCGTAATTGCCTTTTGTAAGGCGGTTGCGGTCTTTTTTTGTCCAAAAAAGGAAGGAGAACGCAAATGAGATGTCACAGAGCAACCTGATCGAGCTGACCTATTTTGATCCCAAAGCAAATGTCCGCCTGACCACCTACGCGGACACCATCATCACAGAACCTGGCTGCAAAGGCGAATCCATTGCCGCAGTCCGCTTCGGCGGCTACCCGGAAATGGTACGGGCCATGTCGGACGCCATCTATGGCGGCGGGGATATTGACCTCATCCAGAACGGCAATACCTACCGGCTGAAAAGTACCCCCAAAGCCTACCGGCGGCAGCTGTCCCATGACGGTCCATACGCAACGGTCACCCTTCTCATCAACGATGAAGCCCTCTCCGCACGTTCACAAGCTGAGGAGGACGGCGAGGACGATGCGGATGATGCCGCTCCCGCAGAGCTGGAACCGCCCAAGCCCCGCAAGTGCTACATTTTCTGCCCTGCCGGGGATCGTGAGAGCCTGTTTGCAGAGGTGGACCGCAAGACCGCCGCTCCCCTGATCCCCGCGTTCCAGGACTATCTTCTGGAGGAACTCACCGCCCGGAAGATCCTGCGCAAATTAAAGGTGTTCACGCTCAGCGAGAAACTGGACGCCTGGGTGCTGGAGCTGCTGCCGGACGACGAAAATGTGGCGAACGTATTGGAGCAGGGACTGAAGGAGGGGAAAATCTCCATTCCCGGCGCTGCCTTGGGCTGCCCCGACGGATTTGACGGCGTGACAAGCGTCATATCCTACCTCAACACCTTCGGCGTCACTGTGGCGGAGCGCATCCGGAATCAGTTCGAGCCTCTTTTTGACCCGGCCTCCGAGCCATTGTCCGAGGAGGTGCTGGCTGTCAACGATTACATCCAGCAGCAGGCGGGCTACTCCCTCTATGACGCCCAGCTCGCGGTGGCTGAGGCGGTGAAACGGCAGCTTGACCGCAGGAACGCCGCTTTCATTGTAGCGGAATGCGGCTCTGGCAAAACCAAGATCGGTGCCACGGCCCTGGGCGCGCTGCATGGCCTTATGACCGCACAACATCAAAAAGGGACCCAAAAGACATTCAACCTTGTGATGTGTCCCTCCCACGTGACCCAGAAGTGGGTGCGGGAGATCGGGGAGACCTTGCCGGATGCCTACGCCATGGTGGTGCGGAGCATCACGGAATTTGACCGGCTCTACGCCATGTATGAGGCGGGGGACAAGAACGTTTTCGCGGTGTTCAGCAAGGAGCGGGCCAGGGACGGCTATATGCGCTATCCCGCCGTTACCCTGAAACAGCGCCTGAGGAAGAGCTTTTTCGCTTGCCCAAGCTGTGGAGAACCCATTCTGCAGGAACGCAGCGACGACGGTACAAAATACTTCGACTATGCGGATCATCTCTTTTTCCAGAAGGAGAACAGGCAGAACCACGTATGCAGTGAATGCGGAAGCTCCCTGTGGGCTCCCGTTGTTCCGGGCCGGAACATCCCCTGGACGAAGATCACCGATTTCGGCTGGGTCTACAAGGAGAAGTCCCACGCTTACCTGACGCAGACCAGGAACGCCGCCGTTCTGAATAAGCTGGAACAGATCATGGATGATCCGCAGGGGATGTTCCCGGTCGTGGGGGCCGTTCGCCGGTTTCCACTGAGTACCTATATCAAGAAGAAGTACCGGGGCCGGATCGACGGCTTCCTCTGCGATGAGCTGCACGAGTACAACAATAACAGCGGCCAGGGTGACGCCATGGCGGAACTGTTCGGAGTGGCAAAGCAGTTTGTCGGCATGACCGCCACGCTCATCAACGGCTACAGCTCCGGTATCTTTCATCTGCTCTACCGGGTCGTCCCCGCCCTGATGAAAAAGGACGGGAAAAGCTACCGCAGATCCGGCGACTTCGATGCGGAGTATGGCGTGGTGGAAAACACCTTTGAAACCACAGACGCGGATTACAACTCCAACCGCCGGACAAGCAAGCGGAAGACGAAGACCCGGCAGCTGCCCGGTGTGTCTCCGCTGGTGTTTTCCCGCTTTCTGCTGGAGTACACCGCGTTCCTCTCGCTCTCCGATATGGGCAAAGATCTCCCGGACTACGAGGAGATCCCTGTGCCGTTGGAAATGCCGGAAGATGTCAAGGCCGCTTACAAAGATGCAGAAACCACCCTCTGCAAGATTCTGAAGGAAGACCGGAAAGCGGCGCAGAAACTGCTGTCCGCCTACATGAACCTGCTGACCGTCTACCCGGACCAGCCATACGACCAGCCTGCAATCGTCCACCCAATCAGCGGAGAAGATCTGGTCTGCCCGCAAAATGCAGCCTCTTTTGAGGACATCCTGCCCAAGGAGGAACAGGTTCTGGAGATCATCCGGGCGAAAATCGCCGCCGGAGAACGGGTGCTGGTCTACACCAGCTGGACGCGGACGGACTCACAGCAGAAGCTCCTGGGCCTTTTGAACCGGGAAGGCATCCACACGGATATTCTTACCCCCGCCATTTCCCCGGAGAAACGGGAGGCGTGGATGGAGCAGAGGGTCAATTCCGGTCTGCAAGTGCTTATCACCAACCCGGAATGTGTGAAAACCGGACTTGATTTGAACGCCTTTACCACGCTCATCTTCTACAGCATAGGCTACAACCTGTTTACACTCCGGCAGGCATCCCGCCGCTCCTGGCGCATCAACCAGACCGCGCCCCGGGTGGAGGTCTACATGCTCTACTATGCGGACACCATGCAGGCCAAGGCCATGAAGCTGATGGCGTCCAAACTGGCGGTAGCCGGACTGATCGAAGGATACTTCTCCGAGGAGGGACTGGCAGCCATGAGCGATGTAAGGGATATGACCTCCCAGATGGCAAAGGAGCTGGCCCAGGGGATCAAGGACAACGTGGAGGATATTGCCGCGGCGTTCAAGAAGATGGCGATCATCAATCCCGACCGGGAGCGCCGGCAGGCGGCGGTTCTGTCCCTGCCGGAACCAAAACCGGCAGAGCAGGAGGCCGTCACAACCGTTCGCACAGCGGACTCCCAGCGGAACCAGGCTGTCTGCGATGGCCTGCTGGAGAAATCCATCTTGGAAAAGAGCCGAAAGAAACCACGAAGGGAGCTGGAAAATCAGATCTCCATCTTTGGCTCTGCCGCATAAAGAAGGAGGAATTTTATTATGCGGGTAACGATCAACCGCATCGAACTGGTGAACGCCGCCAAACGCGCGGCAGCTATCGCGCCCGGCAGTTCTCCCATCAAGGAAATGGCCTGTGCGCTTTTGGAGACGGACAATGCTTCCGGAAAACTGACGGTCACATCCACAAATATGGAGACGTCCCTGGAGCAGAAGATCCGCTGTACCTCTCAGGAGGAGGATGCGCTGGCGGTCAACGCAAAGCTGCTGGCCGCCATGCTGGAGAAGCTGCCTGGTGAAACGGTGGAACTGCACCGGGAAAGCCGCGGTCTGATCCTCCATCTGCGCAGCGGAGACGCGGAATACGCCGTCTTCATTTTCGAGCGCGGAAGCTATCCGAAACCGGAGATCCCCTTCCCGGAGGACACGGTAAAGGTCAGCGGCATCCCCACGCTGGCGAGGCGCACGGTATTCGCCGCCAGCACGGACAGCAAGGCGGAGCGCCCGCTTCTGAAATGCGTCAATCTGATGTTTACCAGGGACGGCCTCCGGGCCGCCGGAAGCGATGGCACCTGCATCGTCACCGCCAGCGGTGACAGCAAGAGCGCCGGAAACGCCAGCCTGCTGCTGCCCGCTTTGTCCCTGGATAAGCTGGCGAGGATGTGCGGCGATGAGGATGAGTTCCGAGTAGGCACTACGGGCAAGACTGCGGCCTTTCTGCGGGAGGACTTCATCTACAGCGTCCGGCTCATGGAGGGGGAATACATCGACACGGAGCGCCTGACCGCCGCTGTCCAGCCCCAGTTTCAGGTGCTGACGGATGTTCCGGATCTGCGCAAGGGTCTGGAATCCGCCACTTCCTTTGACCCGGGCGGCAAGGTGGGACTGCTCTTTGACGGACAGCGCCTGACCTTCCAGTGCCGGAGCAAGCTGGGAAATTCCAGTACTTTCATCGGTGTGATCCCGCTCAGAGGGAACATACAAGGGGAACATTGGTTTCTGACCTCAAATCTGGCAGCCTGTTTCCGCGCCCTGTCCGGGAGTGTAAAACTGGGTATCGCCGCTGGAGGGATGCTGGTGTTGGAGGCGGAGGACGCATTGTATCTCCAGACTGCCACGAGAGCCCCCGCCGTGCAGGCGGAGGAGAAACAGAAGTCCGCCAGGAAGGCGGCGTAACAGAAGGAGGATCTCATTTGAGAATACCAAAAATTTGCCGCTACTGCGGCAGTGTCATCCGGCGGATCCCTGCCAAGGAAGTCTACCGGGAAGCAGCCGGCCGGCTGAATCTCAACGGCGAATGGCTGTATCAGTGTCAGAACTGCAACGCACGGGTGGGTTGCCACCGGGGGACGATGCGCCCGCTCGGCAACGTGGCCAACGAGGTGCTGCGGCTCAAGCGGGTGGAGACCCATCAGGTCTTTGACAGCTTCTGGAAGAGACAGCGTATGACCAGGACGGCCGCTTACAAATGGCTGTCGGAAGAAATGAAGCTGCCGGAGGAGAACGCCCATATCGGCGGTTTTGAGATGGATCAGTGCCAGCAGGTCATTGACCTCTGCCGCCGGACGGAAGAAGGTGCCGCATGAAGTACACATTGAGACAACCCACCTGTGCCGGCTGTCCCCACGATCTCCAATACGGAGATACCATCCCCATGAAGCAGTTTGGCGTCATGATGCACTTCGGCGAGCATTTCTGTACCGGTGACAAACGGGCACGCCGGTTTAAGCGCAGCGATCCCAAATCCAAAGTTCCTGTATGGTGTCCGAAGCGGAAAACTCCCTGTGAACTGCGGGTTTACGCCTTGAAAAGCAACCAGGATTGGTATATGCACCATTTTTTATCGAGCAATTCAAATGATCCGATCCATATACCAGAATACCGGTATGCACTGGTGGCCAGCAGTGAAATTGAGCTGACGCCTCAGGAATTTTGGAAGCGATGCCAAAGTGAGCCCTGGACAAATCTGCTGCATATTGAAATTCCCCTCTACTCAGTCGTAGAAATTGATGATGGACTTTTGCCGGCCTTTTTCTATAGAGCGGTAGACGGCTTAAAGCTCGTACCCTATTTCAACGCAGAAAAAGCCCGGGCCAATCGGATGGAGGAATCTGTTTGATAAAAATCGAAAAGCACTGTGACACCTGCCGGTACTCCTATATGGAACCGGAACGCGCCAGGGACCGGATCTATCTGCGCCAGAAGTGCAGAAATCCGGACTATAATTCATCAAAAAACGTCCATGACAACGTCACAGAGGACTGGGGCCGGGACTTTTGCCGTTTCTGGGCCCCCAAAAAAGAAAGGATAGGATCATGAAATACAATTATTCCGTTGCAGAGCGCAATCGTATCGTGGAGGAAAACCTTCACCGCATCAACAAAACCATCCGCAGGAACTGGGCGTTGATAAAGGCCGCCCATCTGGACCGTGACGACGTTTACCAGCAACTGGCGATCCGGCTTATTCGGGCCGTGGAGTCCTTTGATCCGGATAAGGGCGAACTGGCCCAGCATATCAACGCCCAGCTCCAGTACGAGCTGCTCAACTGCAAGGACAGCAAGACCCGGTATGGGTTTACCGGCGCGCCCCGTGATCTGCGGGGTGCGGTGATCTCCCTGGAAGCCTGCGGTGATATGCCATGCGGCGATCTCATGGCGGCGTAAGGAAGGGAGGATGTATATGTTGCGTGATGAAATGCTGGCGGTGATCGCCGATGTCAACACCCGGGTAGCCGAGCGGGAGGAATTGGTGGAGTGTATTGCCATCGCCCTTCTGACCCGGAAGAATCTCTTCATTCTGGGTGAACCCGGCCAGGCCAAGAGCTACGCCATCAATGCTTTCCGCAGCCGGATCACCGGAGCGAGGCAGTTTGAACGCCTGCTCTCCAAGCAGACCGATGAGGAACAGCTTTTCGGGCGCATTGATCTGGCCAGCCTGCTCCCTGGCGGCGTTGCCCAAGCGGTGCTGGACAGTGATCCGCGATACCAGCAGATGCACAGCAGCCTGAAGGACCGGCTTGCCAATGGACAGGATGCCGGAGAGCTTCCTGAACAGATGGAGCGTCACCGTAAGGCTCTGGCAGAACTCCATGGCAGTGAACCACAGGTCAACACCACTGGTAAAATTCCGGAGTCGGATATCTGCTTCATAGATGAAATTTTCAAGTGCAATGATGGGGTACTCAACTCCCTGCTCACTGCGCTGAATGAGCGAAAGTACACCAATGAGGGGCGTACATATCCCATTCCCACGATCTCCTTCTTCGCGGCGTCCAACGAGATCCCCAACTTCAACGATTCCCAGGAAAAGATCCTGGAGGCGTTGTACGACCGGCTGGAGCTGAAAGTAGTAACAGAGAACATTTTTGACCGGAACAAGCGCATGACCATCCTGCGGAACAAGCAGTCCAAACGAAACGAACAGATCGTCGCTTCTATCACCCTGGAGCAGCTGCTGGATATGCAAAAGGAAGTCCAGTTGGTTTCCATCCCGGATGCCGTCAATGATCTGGCGGATGGTATTCTTTTCGAACTTCGGAGGAACGGCATCTCCATATCGGACCGGAAGTATCTCAGCTACTATCCCATCGCCCAGGCGAAGGCGTGGCTCTCCGGTCATGCTATGGTACAGACGGTGGATCTGCTGGCATTGAAGAACTATCTCTGGCGGAAACCAGCGGACCGGGCCATGGTGGAGGCCACCCTTACTCGCATGTGCGTCAACCCCATGCAGGACAAGGTGAACAACATCCGCGGCATGGCTGCGGAGGCTCATGGGGATTTTGAAACTGCCAGCAAGGATACCAGCAAGCCCGATGCCGCCAAGAAAGCTCTTATCAAGCTGCGGGGCGAGCTGGTGCGGCTCTACGGGATGCAGCAGGAGCTTGCCAACTCATCGCAGTCCGATAGTGAGACAGCGTTGACGGCGGAGCTGCTGGACGATCTGGAGAAAATCAACCGGAGCGCCCATGAGGCGCTGCAATATACTCCTATACCGCTCAGTCAGCTGGCGGCATTGCAATAACCATTTTGGAGGAGGATACGTAATATGTTGAACCACATCATCATCATGGGACGGATGGTCCGTGATCCGGAGCTGCGCAGTACTCAGAGCGGTACCAGCGTATGCAGCTTCACCCTGGCCTGCGACCGGGACTTCAAGTCCAAGGACGGCGGAGATAAGGAGACGGATTTCATTGACTGTGTAGCCTGGCGCTCCACGGCGGAGTTTGTCAGCAAGTATTTCACCAAGGGCCGCATGATGGCTGTTGAAGGACGGCTCCAGCTGCGGGACTGGGTGGACAAGGAGAAGAACAAGCGCCGCAGCGCGGAGATCCAGGTGAGCAGCGCCTATTTCGCGGACTCGAAGTCCAAGGAGCAGGAGCCGCCCGAGGTGACCCATGGCGCAGCAGATGGATTCCCCACCGGTGGTTTCCCGGAGGGAACGCTTCCGAAAGGATTTGATCCTTTTGCCGGGGGTGAAGATGATGGAGAGCTGCCGTTTTGACACAACTTTAGGAGGGAGGGAAACTTCCCTCCCTCCGCAAAATTGGATAAAAGAAGGAGAAGCATTATGCCCAACTGTATGATCTGCAAAAGGTCCGCATATTCCGGCCATGTGCTGTGTCCGGACTGTGCCAGGTCACTGGAGCCCAATTCTCTGTCTACGAAGCTGGCATGGGTGCTGGATCAGCTAGCGGAGGAAATCGTGTTAAGCAATGACATTTCCTCCTGCACTATATGCGAGAATGGCGAGTGTTCCTCGCAGGCCAGCGGACTCGTCTGCCGCATCGGCGTCAAGAATTGGCTGGTCAGTAAGGCGCTCGGATATCTGAAGGATTTCTCCGGGGAGGTACGCGAGTGACAGAGGATGGAATCCTTTTCCAATTAACCACCGAATGTTCATTTTCGGAGGTTTTTCGGGATATTGAGCGAGTCAACGATGCCATTTCTGGCGTTCCTCGTCTGAAAATCGGTCATATCCGAGCCGACTACAAGGGGCGATGGTGGAATACCGTTTGGCCCTGCCACAATGCGTTGGCAACAGATGATGCCAAACGCGAAATTGATACAGTGTATGCCGCGCTGACCGCAAAGGAGGCGCTGGCGGATCTGGACACGCTGACGCGGTTTTGCCAGGCACATCCGGAAGCCTGTGTTGATATGCAATTCAAGCAGGAGTATAACTTCTACTTGGAAGGCAAAAGCTGCAATTTCTGGATCAGGCTCATCACCAGACCCAAAGACTACAATCTTTACCTACATGCGTTTGCCAAAGGCAGACCAGAGTAATTGTCAGACTGGCGGCACATTTCTGTGCCGCCGGTTTTGTCAGAAAGGAATCGGTATGAAGAAATATTTTGATTATTTGGAGAGACTGCGCAAGTCTGGCTGCATCAACATGTATGGCGCAGCTCCTTTCCTGCTGAAAAAATTCCCGGAGCTGTCCAATGACGCCAAACGAGCGGCTGCGATTTTGAAGGCATGGATGTCCAGTTATTCAACGGGAGGTAAGGACAAATGAGACAGGTATATCGCTCCGTCTCCGATGTACTCAATTCACCGTGGGCCGCACTCCGGCCGAACCCCACAAATGATCCTACGGACCGCGTTCTACGCTCTACCAAGTTAGAGGATAGCATCTATGCCGACCTACGCAGCGGGGACAATGCTCTGACGCATACAGAGCAGACTGCCGCCAAAAAGCTGCGCTCCTTCCCTGCCCTCTCTAGAGACATCTATCAATCGTTCTACTCATTGATGCCAAAGCGCAGCGAGGACAGCGCCCTCTCGGCGCAGGCCAGGAAATTTAACGTCCCGATCCTGGATCACATTACCCAGAGCGAGGATTTTCCTACGCTGAAATCTGTCTGCGAGGGCCGGGAACTGCCCGCATATGAGGCGGCAAGCGAGTTTATCACACAGGCAGCAAATGAGCTGGATGATCTTCTGACCAGCATCGGAGGTGAAAAGAACTCCCTAAACACGCTGGAGAAGCTGGAGAATGCGGCAGCCCAGGCCCAAAAGGAGTTGGCAGAGCTTTTAGAGCGGATGCAACATTGCAAGAATCCCGATGCACAACTGAAGCAGCAGGTGACCTCTGCCGCCAACAAAGCGGAGAGTAAGCAGCGGCAGGTCGCGGCGGTGAGTAAGATGATCGATGCCAATGTAGCAAAAAATCAGGATGCCATCTCCTGCATTGTCGCGCAGGCAGTCCACGCGGCTGCTGAAAAGGCGGAAGAAGTGCAGAACATTATTGCCGCCTGGGGGGATGATCCCGGGAATCTGGAGCGGAACGAAGTCAACACCGCATTGCTGAAGACCGTCCGCAGAAGTAATGTCTTGAAGGACGTCTCTAAATACCTTGGCCGGTTTCGAGAGATCTTCGCCCAAGGCAAGCGCAACGGTTTTGCCTACGGCCGCGGAGAAAAATATTCTCTGGAATTAGGCAGCGACCTCTCTCGGGCCCTTACCTCCGAACTGGCCATGCTGGCCTCGCCGCTGACGGCCCCGCTGTTCTTGCGGAAATACCAGCGCAGACAAATCAAACAGTATCAACGCCGTACACCAATATACAAAGGTATGGGCGACATCATCTGTTGTCTGGATGAATTCCAGTCTACTGAAGGTGATCCTGCCGCCTGGGGCAAAGCTGTGGCCTTGACCCTGCTGGAGATTGCGGCAGACGGCAAACGAAATTTCGCGCTGATCCACTTCTCTGGAGGCAATCGCTGTCAGGTGGATGTATTTCGCCCAGGTGAGTATACTGTGGAGGATAAAATGCGCGCGGCGGAAACCTTCCTGAACGGCGGCACGGATTTCAAGACCCCCATGGCGGAAGCCGTCCGGCTGATAAAAGAAGATGACTTTGAGAATGCCGATATTGTTTTTATCACGGACGGTGAGTGCAGCCTGCCGGAGGACTATCTGGCGGAGTTCCGCCAGGAGCAGTCGGCGCACCGCTTTACAGTCACCGGCGTACTGCTGGATACAGGGAAACCTGGTATGGATTTCAGCTTGAAGCCATTCTGCCGGAATATCTACCGCACCAGCCAGCTGCTGGGCGAGGATATTGTGCGGGAGCTGGTATCTGACCGTGTATAAGACTATTGCATTGAGAGAAAAAAAGGGTTACAATACCTTTAAGAAGCTGTGGGGGTGTTACTATGGCAATACCGGCAGAAAAACGCAAATATTCATTCTCAGATTACCTCTCCTGGGATGAAAGCGACCGTGTGGAGCTTTTGGATGGCGAGCTGATTATGATGGCTCCCCCGGCGCGCATTCACCAGGAGATCAGCGTGGAACTGATGCGGCAGCTTGCAAACTTTTTGGAGGGAAAGCGGTGCCGGGTTTATCACGCGCCCTTTGCGGTCCGGTTGTTTGAGCAGGATGGGGATACCCCCGAAGATGTAAAGACAGTGGTTGAACCGGATATTTCCGTTGTATGTGACCCGGGCAAACTGGATGGCAGGGGCTGTAAAGGCGCTCCGGACATGGTGATGGAGATCCTTTCGCCCAGCACGCAGCGGCATGACCGCCTTGTAAAGCTGGACCTGTACCAGCGGGCTGGCGTTCGGGAATACTGGATCGTTGACCCGGACAGCCGGACGGTCCAGGTCTTCCTGCTGGAGCATGGTTCCGTCCTGCCGCACGAGGTTTACGAACGGGACGCGGTGGCGAAGGTCAATGTCCTGGACGGCTGCTTTATTGAACTTACAAAGGTATTTAAGGAGTGATCGCCCGCAATGTTGGGCGACTGTCCAGATGTGCGATGTGGGGATGGCTATAAACAGGCCATCCCCGCGTTTTTATATTAGTCATGTCATTTCAAACATAATTAATGACTTAATGGATCAAAATGTGCGGTGGCATTGATGCCATCGCACGTTTTTTCTTGAAAATTTTCAGAAAAGCGGGCTTTTCTCCAAATGTAGCCCGTTGGGCGCTATCGCAAATCTAATCAACTTTGTAATCTATAGGCAACCCCCAAACGCCCGACAGACTACAAAGGAGGCTTATTATGGATACCTTGGCGCGGACATTAGGAATGCGGATACATACCGCCCGCAGAAAGCAGGGCATTACCAGCAACCGGCTGGCGGAGTACTGCCGGGTGGGAGCAGTCCACATCCGCAAGATCGAATCCGGAGCAAAACTGCCCAGCATCCAGACCTTTATCATGATCTGTAACGCGCTGCAAACCTCACCCCAGTATCTGCTTCAGGACAGCTTGGAATTTGACGGCTGCGAGCTGCAGCTGCGTCTGATGGACAAGGTCATGGAATTACCCGCCGCCCAAGCCGAGCTGGCAGAAAGTTTGATCGACACGATGCTGATGCAGCTGGCATGAAAAAATCGGAAGCCTGTATGGGCTTCCGATTTTTCCCTGTTCAGAAACAGGCACTTCACAAAAACTAAATTATATGCTATATTGGCCGTAGCCTTGAAGGCTATCTTTATTTGTCCCGCTTTCTTCGGAGATGGCGGGAGATGGTCAGCAGCAGTAACAGGTCTTCATCATCCAGCTCCCGCATCTCTTCCATGATTTTTCGGTTCAGCTGCGGATACAGCCCCTCCGAATCGAAGAACTGCATGGGCGTGATCTCGAAATACTCGCAGATATTCAAGAACTGCGCCATAGAGGGCAGCGCCTTTCCGGAGGTGATGCCCTGGATATAGTTGCGGTTCATCCCCAGTGCCAAGCTCATCTCGTACTCGGAGACATCTTTTTTCAGGCGCAGCTCTGTGATCCGCTGCCGGACGTATGCCGAATAATCCATCATGACCACCTCGTGATTAGCATACTTCTATTTTTTGCTCCGATATCCAGATTTAATCAGCGGTTATTTTGATATATCAGGTGAATATGCAATATTGTATCTTGAATTTATGGAATAAAAGTGTAGAATGGAACTGATGCACGCGACGATTATACCGCAGCAATATGGAACTACCAGAAAGGATGGGATCGTATGACAGGCGAAAAAGGGCATCTGCCAGCAGGGGAACTGCCGTTTGACCTGAAAAATGAAATTGGGGAAGTCCAGGCATTTCGGATGTTTATTCCTGACGTCTATTACCTGACTGCTCAAAAGAAGGGCTGTGCGGCGGAGAATTACTATGCCGTCATGGAATCTGCGGCTGTTTTTCCTGCTGTCAGCCGGTATGGACATCCATATCCCGGCCTGCGCCTGTATGCGGTAAGTGAGGACACCAGCGGCTGGCGGGTCCTGGAATATGAGCTGGGCAAGTACCAGATGGCGCGCAACAGAGAGCTGATTACAGAAGAAACGGAGCGGGAGTTTCACAGAGCCGCCCTGTTTGCGGCAGGATATCACCCGGAATATTTTGGCGAATACCCGGTCCCGATTCGGACACCCAGAGGCTATACGCTCCGTCATCAGAAGCTGGAGAACGGCGTCTACTGGCTGGAGACAAGCCAGTGCAAAGAATTCCTGGCAGTCTGCTATCCCATCTGGAACACGGAATTTACCAGCATCGCCCGGGTGATCGGAGAGCCGACGGAGTATGATTCCATACAGGGCTACGATAAGACCTTTGGCAGTCTTTTCTTCTCCCGGCGCTCCTGTTGCGTTGCGTTTTACGAGCTGATGCAGACCCGTCCAGGCTGGGAGGGGAAGGTCATCGACAAACCGGCAGTGATGAACGCGATCTGGCGGTATCTGCCGAAGTACGCCGCCATGGCCCCGGGGCTGAGCGAAACCAGCTGGAAAAACTATCTTTCCAGGCTTGAGGCAGAGCGGGAGCGCGTGATCCGGATGTCTCCAGAGGCCGGAGATGACTTTATGCTCTTTCTGAAGGAGCGGTAGGACGCTTGCTTTTTAGCGGCCCGTCCTGTATAATGCCGTGTGGGAGGGATGGAAATTGCAGGTAGCGGTTTTACACGGAAATCTGTCAGAAGCCGAACAGGATCATTATATCCGCCAGGTCACGAAGAAGTTTCCCGTCAGCATCGTGGAGAAGGTCATCCTGGATGTTCACGGGGAGTATGTGGATGTGAGTTATACGCTCCACCGCTTCCGTAATCTGCGGAAAATGGGCGGATGCTGTATCGGGGAGCCCTCCAGCTGGAATTATGCCAAGCAGGCGGAATTGAGAGATACGATTCCTAACCGGATAGATATGTAGCTTCCTGCTTGGAAAAACTCCAACTATACACGGCCCTGATGGAATGGTATAATGGGAACGTATTTCAGGGCGGAGTAAATGAGGGCGGAGTAAGTTAGGGAGGAATGGCAAAAGTGAGGGGCGGAGTCTGCCCCTTTCGCCGCACCGCGACGGCCTGGAAAACAAAATATGGACATAGAAGACTGTAATTGCCTTTTGAAAAGAGGTGGTTGCGGTCTTTTTTTGTCCCCCAAATGGAAAGGAGCAGAATTTTATGAGCGAACCCAACAACACGTTCCCGTTCACCGGAATGGAGACAGGGGGCGCGCTGGACATCTGCGCCATCTTTGGCAGCAGTACGCCCGGCGGCGAATTGAACCCCTTTGAGATGCCTGCGGCAAAAGGCCCTGTTGAGATGGACCCTTTACCCCAGGAGCACGCTCCCGCCGCAGGACCCGAGCCTAAACCTGTTGCAGAGCCGGAACCTGTTGCGGAATCGGAACCTGCTGCGGAACCGGAACCTGAGCAATTGTCCGCCGCACCTGCGCCAGAGGAGAAAATCACTACCGAGCCAACCCGGAAGCAAGCGATTCCTCCCGCAGAGGAGCCTAACCTTATCTCCGCCGCTTTCAGCAGGCAAGAGGAGAAAAATACCCAGCAGGGCCTTTTGGAAAAGCCTCCGGTATTCACCTATGGCAGTTCCAAAGAGCCTATTAAAGATCCCAGTATGACCTTCGAGGAGTTGCGCATCGACAAAGCGGAGGACTTCCCGGAGCTGGCCGAGGGCAAAAAAGTGTCCTGGACGGTGGAATATGGCAAAACAGTCAAGACCATCACCGACCCCAAGAGTACGACGATCCAATCCATCAAGGCGGAGATCGAGACATCCAGGGGCTTCCTGGACGGGCTGAAAAAGGCTAAGGACAAGAACCCGGACTGCCTGGTCAAGCCGCGCGTCACCGCCCAGAGCAAGGGCATCGCCGCGTACAAGGGCGTGTTCTCCTCCTTAGAGGAGGCCCGGGCATCGGATAAGACCATCTGCATCGTGCCCGCCGGGGACGGCAGGATCTACGAGCTGCGCAAGAGTGAGCTGGGCGAGTTCATCGTCCCCAAAAACAACGTTGTGGAATTTCCGCAGATCAGGGCCGGGTTTACCCCGGCCCTGCCCCTCATCCCCATGTTCCTGCTGGGCGAGGTCATCTCCTTCTTCCGCTGCTATATGAATGAGCGGGAGGAATTTGAGGTCATGGCCCACATCCTCTGGGACAAGGAAAACAAGGAGTTTGTGGTCCATATCCCAGCGCAGGAAGTCAGCAAAGCCCACATCAACGTGGATCTGAGCCGTGACACCCTGCCGGAGAGCCGCTACCTGCACTACGCCGACATCCACAGTCATAACAGCATGGAAGCGAGGTTTTCTTCTACAGATGACAGGGATGAAAAGGCTACCCGTCTTTACATCGTGCTGGGCCGCCTGGACCGGTTTTTCCCTGAGATCTCTGTGCGTATGTCCTGCGGTGGCGTGTTCCAGCCGCTAGATCCGGCAACTGTGCTGGAGAGCGTCGGCGAGGTATTCCCCCATCAGTGGCATGACAATGTGAAAAAGCAGCCCCGTCCCCCCCGTCGCATAGTGGGCGTTTCGCCCTGGACGGGGATTCCTATTTGGAGAGATGTGCGATGAAATTTTCTCAGACACGCCCGGTCAAGATCGTCATGCTGGGCGCGGGCGGGACCGGGGGCCATATCGCGCCCCACCTGTACCGCCTGCTGTACTCCCTGGAATGTCCGGTACGGTTCATCATCTGCGACGGCGATGTTGTAGAGGAGAAAAACCTGGTACGGCAGAATTTCATCCAGGCCGATCTGGGAGAAAACAAGGCGAAAGTGCTTGCTGAGCGGTACTCCACAGTATTTGGGTTGGAGACGGAGTATGTACCGTCCTTTGTAGAGAAGGAGGATGACCTGCGGCGTCTGCTGAAGCCGGACCACTGGCGGATAGATCGCGCAAAGTTCATCTGGGAGCAGGTCATTCTGATCGGCGCGGTGGACAACAACAAGTCCCGCCAGCTCTGCCACCGCGTTTTTCAGGAGGCAAAGGAGCTGATCTACATCGACAGCGGGAACGGAGAGTATACCGGCCAGGTAGTTTGTGGGATACGCCGGGGCGGCAAAACCTATTACCCGCCTATCGGAGCGGTCTACCCGGATGTGCTGGAGGATACGGACAAATTCCCAACGGAGCTGTCCTGCGCTGAAGCGTCCGTGTCTGCTCCCCAGAGCATTGCGGCCAATATCACAGCAGCTGCCGCTGTGGTGGATATGATCTATAACATCCTTGCCCTTGGCGACAGCTCGGTGCGGAAGATCACTTTTTCCACCAGAAGTGTCAATGTACGGCCAGAAATTCAAAAAAAGCAAAGGAGGAAAGCGGCATGAGAGCAGTCGTAAACGCAAAAGAATTTTCCGGGGCGCTGGACAAGGTGAGCAGGGCCGTCCAAAAATCGAAATTTCTCCCGGTCCTGGAGGAAGTGCTGGTTTGTTTTACCAACGGGCGGTGTGTCCTGACGGGGACTAACCTGGAGACATGGCTGACTACAGAGATCCCGGCGCAGGGAGACGATTTTGCTTTCGTCTTCCACCGTACGGCGAGCGTGGTAAGAGCCTGCCGCCATTTTGACGGTGAGCTGGCCATAGAGCTGACGGAAACCGGAGAGGGCCTCAAGCGGCAGCTGCGGCTCTGTATGAGCTGCGGAGACCGTGTGGGAGAGTTTCACACCTTCTACCCGGTGGAATATCCGGAAATGCCTGAGACGGAGCCGGAATATTCCTTCCAGGCCAACGCTTTCCTCTTGATGGAACGGATCAACCGGATCAAGTACGCCACGCTGAAGTCCGCCTCCAATACGAACGTATGCAGCACCAGCATCCAATTCAAGGGCAGCAGGATCTACTGTCTGGATGGCCTGCGGGCTGCCTGGAGTACAGATGAAGCGTTGTCTGTGCCGAAGCCGTTCCTGGTACCGGTCACATCAATGGAGTATCTGAAGATCTTCGGCAAACAGGATGTATCCATGCGGCTTGACCGCCGCTATGTTGACATCACGGACAACACGACACATCTCATATTCCGTCAAGCGGAAGCTGTGCCGTTCGACTTGGACAGTGCCATTCCCCCGGAATTTTGCGAGGAGGTCTGCTGCTGTCCGGATGAATTTCTGGCGGAGCTGACCTATCTGAAGGAGCTCATACCGGCTGGTCAGAAGCCATACGCCTGCTTCTGCGGCGGCAGGCTGCTGGCCCAGGCGGATGAGTGCAGGTATCAGACCAGGGTCCAGTTGGAGGGCAAAAGTAGGATGGAGATTGGGTTCAACCTGCATCACATGGCGGATGCCCTCCGGCAATTCAAGGGAGAACCCCGTGTTCGAATGAAGTTCAGAACACCGGCCTCACCCATTTTGCTGGAAGCGGATGGCCGCAGCGACTGTGCGCTCGTGCTGCCGGTCCGGCTGAAGACGCCCATGGCAGCGGCGGCATAGAAGGAGAATACCATATGGACTACGAAACCTTTGACCAACTCCACAGGAGCGATCCGATGCTCTTTTCACTGGCAATGGAGGTATTTCTGGATAAAGGCCGGACGGCCATCCAAGAAAGCACCTCGGAGGAATTGACCATTGCCATCCTGCAAAAGATGACAGTCCTGCTCATGGAGAAGAATCTGCAAGGCGCTATCTGTGCGGCGGAAGCCTTTGCCCGGATGGATACCGGGACCCTGCTGGACTATGCCCGACGCTCCGGCTATTTTATTGGCGAAGCTCAGAAAGAACAAAACTGAGAAGGAGAAAATGTCATGAAAACCATCTACATTCCCAAGGGCGAAACTGTATCCTACGAAAATCTGACCACAGACCGCATCGTGGTCAAAGGCTGCCTGAAGGTGCTGGACAGCACCAAGGCCAGGAGCATTTCCGGCAACGGGACGATTTACGCCGGCAGCGTCTCTGCGGACGACATCCGTGTAGACGATCTGGAGGCCGCTTCCGTGACCTGCAAGCGTCTGATTGCCAAGCGCGTGCAGACGCCGCAGCTCATCGCGTCGGAGAGCGCCGCCGTGTCCTGCTACCTGGCCGCCTCCTACGTGGAGACCGGCAAGCTGACCGTGGCCGCCAGCGAGATCTGCGAGGCAAAAGCGGAGGAGATCATCCATCTGGCGCCCAGGAAGCGGACGCTGTTTGGATTGCTGCTGGTATCGGCGCTTCGCTCCCTGTGGACGAAGCTGACCGCCCCCGCTGTTCCGGACGAACCCGTGGACGCTGAGTGGCGACCTGCGGCGGCGGAACCGGAAAAGCCTGCGGAAGGATCTCTGAAAAGCAAAGATCAGGAATTGGACCGCATGATCGCCATGTTCAATCTCCTGCGGGAATCCGGCTATACTCTGAAGATCCTCCCCGGCACGCCGGAGGAGAACGCTCCCGCATTTGATTTCACCCATGGCAAGGCTGCGTAAGCTGGGCATCCCGTGTCCGCTCTGCGGCAGGGAGCTGAACAGCTGGGACGACCGGGCCAGCAAGGCCCTGGGATATAAGACCTATCAGGTCTGCGAGGACTGCCTCTGCAAGGAGCACGGCAAGACCCAGGCGGAGTTCCGGGACATCCTGGAGGGCTTCTTCGGGATGCGCCCCTGCGCGGGGATATAACCATGGCTGAGCTGAACGAACTGACCAGGCGCCTGTTGGCGGAGGGCTGGAAGCCGGAGGACACGCCGCCGGGAACGAAGGAATACTTCTGGTTTTATGGCGGCTGGACGTACACCCGGGAGGCTCTCGCCGCCCTGACGTTTGAGACACCATGCGGTTTGCTGGTGAAAGGCAGCCATTTCGGAAATGGCGATATGGCCTTCCAGGGGATCAGCTGGCAGCCGGAAAATGATAACCCGGTGGTCTGCTGTCCCCGGTTCGACCTTGATTTCTGTCCTATGCGGCATCCTATGCTGTGGAGTAATTCCTACAACAGCGGCAGTGGTATCGTCCGGCAATGTGCCTGTCATCAGACAAACCGGCCCTACACCTACGAGGGCAGTCTGGATGAAGCGCACGACCAGGTATGGTCCGAGGCAGAAGAAATCTGGCTGAAGTTCAAGGTGCAGCACAAGGGAAGGGTCTGTAAGCAGCACTGCAGCTATGACCGGACGGACAAAGAATGGCACATCGCATACAATCCCATCGAATGTGCTGATACCTATGGCCGCGCCTGCCGCTATTGCCAGGTTCTGGACAAAGAGTTGGACACCCGGCGGGGCAATGTCTTTTACGATGTAAAAGAAACCCGCATCATCAAGGGCGACTGGCTGTTTCCGGATAAGGAAGTGACCACCGTTCGCAAAGGGATCAAAGTTCTTAACAGAACTGCCTCCCTGACGATCTGCGAGGCGATCGTGCGGTACGCGAAGCATCATATCATCGACCGCTTCATGCTGAACCATCACCATGAGCTGTATTTTGACAAGTCCCTGCGGTACGAGCTGGTAAACTTCCGCGCACAGCGGCAGAATACCCGGGACATCATGCAGGATCTGGCGGATACCGCCGCCGGGATCGAGGTGGTGCATCAGGCCGATGCGGAAAAGCTGAGGAAGGAACAGAAACGGGCCAGAAAGGAAGCCCGTCAGGCTCAGCGCGTCCGTTCATTGGAGAAGCTGGTGCTGACCGGTGATCTGGACAACCTGACCTACAGCCAGAAAAGCGGCCTCAAAAAACATTTGAGTGAAGAACGAATATCGGAGCTTATGGAACAGCGTGATATGAATGCGGCACAGGTGCAAACGAGCCTGTTCGCGTAACCGCGCGGTATCCATAGCCAATCTTGAAATTGAGGGCAGGCCATAGCGGCCCCCTCAATTTCACCTTTTTATCGAGGAGGAAATCATTATGTCGATCAAGTCTCAGGAAAAGAACATGCGGAAACTGGCGGATCTGCTCAGCCATGACCTCGGCTATATCTGGGGTGAGAAAGAATCCGGTCCCAACGGGGACAAGAAAGTGTTTCTGAACACCGGCAAAGCATTTTTGCGGGTGCTGGCCAAAGACCTGGGCCTGCGGGATGTGAATGTCCGTACCAGTCCCGGCGGCATCGCCATTTCCGGAAGCTGCTCGCTCATCGGAATGTGGAAAGAGAACGGGATCTATATCCAGATCAGCCAGTCCAGCTTTGGCTCCGGCTTTGATGTACTTTACCGCACTGTCCGCCACAAGGAGGACTACACCGGCGGACACAACTGCTGGCTGACCCGCCATGACCTGGCCCGGATGTCCTACAGGCAGTTCCTGGATACGCTTCTGATGCTCAGGAAGGAGGATACCTCCTATGAGCGGGCAGCCTGAGACCGCTAACCAGCGTTACTATGCAGCCGAAAGCCTTCGCACAGGGCAGAGCAGGTTGATGGAATTATCCCAGCAGCTGGTCGTACAGCGGTGTCAGGTAGAAAGCTACCGCGCCAGCGATCTGGCTGCTGCCAGAGACACCTACTCTCAGCTTCAGCAGACGCGGAAAGACCTGGTGGCCATCCTCGCGGACATTCGGATGCTGCTGATGGAGGTGGAGGAAACACAGCTCGCCGCTATGGCGGGACAGCTTCAGACGGGACTCCGAAGATTTAGCCTCATGAGCAACACCTACCGCCCCGTCTATGATGTGCTGCGGGATCTTGCCGGGAAGCTCCCAGTGGAGGGCAAGGCCAACGCCGCCGTCATTGGGCGGCTGATGAACAATGTGAAGATGGGCTACTATCCCACCGATCCGGACAATATTTCCCTTATCCTGCGGGGTATCCGGTTCCCGGAAGGCGTCACCACCAACCTGCTGGACCCATGCTGCGGCTGCGGCAAGGCCCTCCGGCAGCTCGCCCAGGGGAACAACTGCTACGCTTACGGCATGGAACTGGACGAGAGCCGGGCGGAGGAGGCGCAGACGCGCCTGCACCGCGTTGGTTTCGGCAGTTTCTTCTACAGCCGCATCAGCCATGAGGCGTTCCATCTGCTGTTCCTCAATCCGCCGTATCTGTCCGTACTCAACGAGAGCGGCGGAAGGGCCCGGCATGAAAAGAAATTCCTGATCGAAAGCCTGTGCCACCTGATGTACGGCGGCCTGTTGATCTACGTGATCCCCTACTACCGTCTGACCCAGGATATATGCCGCGTCCTCTGTGATAACTTTGAAGACCTGACCCTCTGGCGCTTTACCGATAGAGAGTTCAGGAAATTCAAGCAGATAGCGGTACTGGGCATACGGAAGCGGCGGACTATGGAGCCGGCCGATACCCTGTGGCTGGAGCAATATACGTCTGATCCCACCGCCATTCCCAGTCTCGCAGAACTGCCGGAGGACAGATATGCTCTTCCGGCCCAGCCGCTGGAGGTGCCGGTGTTCAAAGGAGAAAAGTTCAATCAGAAGGAGCTGGAGCAGCAGCTTCGCCGTTCCGGCAGCTTCAGCCAGATGATGGCCCGCAGTGAACTGGACAATGGAGTGAAGCGGCCTCTGCTGCCGCTGTCCATTGGACAGATCGGGCTGATCGGTGGTTCCGGCATGATAAACGGGCTGATCGAATGCGATTCCCCCCATGTTATCAAAGGCCGTATTGTCAAGGTAGCCTCCACGGATATAGAGAATCAATACACCGCCAGCGGAAAACGCTGCGGAACGATCGAGCGGCAGGTAATATCCAACAAAATGATTTTCAACGTCCTGACGCCCCAGGGCTTCCGGGCACTGACTTAAGGAGTAGAAAATGATTGAAACAGCGAAAAGAGTTCATGCCGCGCTGGGCCGCACTCTGGCGACACCCGGTGTTATGAAAGTGACTACCCAGACGGAGCGGAATATTGCCGTCACCCGTCATTCCCATGGTGATTGGGGTGATGTGGGGAAAGAGGACTGGCAGTCAAACGACCAGGCAGTTCAGACCGGCGGACGGCTGCTCTCCGTCTATCACACGCTGGACGGCACGAAATTCTGGATCATCACTGAGGCGGACAGATCGGCAACCATCGTCCTGCTGCCGGATGAATATTAAGGAGGACCCTATGAAGGGAAGAGATCTGGTGGTCGTATGCTCTGCATCCGGACTGCCGCAAAATACGGAATTGGCCTGTCAGGCCATATGGGCCAAAACAGCACAGTTTCTCCAGCCAAATCTGGGAGAACTGTACTCCAGCTTCTACCCTGTGGCAAGTGTCTGGGGGATCGGCCTGCGCAGCTATGGCGTCCTGCTGGGGCGTGAGGACACGGATCGGTTTATGCGCATCCTCCTTGCCGCTACGGAGGCACAGAGCGCCGCCATTGATCTCCATATCAGTGGCCTGCTGAGCCGCATGGATCTTGAGCAGACTCGCAGGGTGGGCAACAACATCATCTGTCCGGTCACACTGGACGGGACGGATAAGGAACTGGAGGCTCACACCCTATGGCATATCGCCATGGCCTCCGGGACTTTCCTGCCGGACTGCTGCATCTACTATCTGGAGCAGGAGCGTGCTGTTGCCGATCTGGAGCTGAGGCAGAAGATCGCCCGCAGCATTGAAAGCTATGCTGTGTGCGCGGTCAGATTGGAAATGGAGGAAAACCATGCTGACATTTGATACTGAACGCTTCGTCCAGGCCCTCCGGGAGGCCCCGGAAAACACGCCCTTCCTGGAGGCTGCGGATTATAGCGAATATCTACAGCGTCAAGTACTTGACAAACTGAAAGGACATGAGCCGCTCGATCTTCTCAACCTGGATTGGGATAAACTCCCGCCCTGCCGATCGTTTATACCCAACTACCACGAGCTATACGAGAGAGTAGATGCTGGCTGGACAAAAGGCGTGAATCTCTTCTTTCGTGAAACGCCTGCGGCACCGCTGGCGGAACGGTCGTTTTTCTAGGAGAATGCTGATGTATGATTATGAGTATGAGCAGGATGCGCTTCTTTCCCTGCGTTTATTGAAATTCCTGTACCAGCAGAATATGGACGCGCTGTATGACCTGCTTAAAAGATTTTCATGCAGCAATATTGATATGCTAACCTGGTGTGCAGATTTTTCTGTCTGGGAGATATTTTCCGATGCGATATTTACAGCCAACCAGGACTGGGAAACGGACATAGTCACATTTTCCCATCCTACCATAGACCGGTTCTATGATTTGGGAAACCGGTGGTGCGCCTTCCAGAAGATCGATCGGAACGCATGGAGGAAAAAGGTCCAAGATGCGGTGCGCTATTTCACAGCCGGCATCTCACACGAGGTTTCTGCGTTGGATTTTAGATTCTCGATGGCGCATGTGACCCTCCAGATACAGTTTTCTCCAGACAGCTCGGAACCGCTTCTATTTGGCAACGCGATGGTCGATATGCTGCTCTATATGGAGCGGGAGATCCAGAGGATGGAAGCATGGATGCGAAAAAATGAAGGCGAAGAAGAAAGTATATGTAGAAAGGCGGCGGCGTAATGGATGTTGCTGTAAATAAGGACCTTTCCCACGAAACGATACTGCGGGTATCGCCCAGCAGAAGAACGCTGATCCTGGAAATGCAGAAGCCGGACGGAGCAGTGGCGCACAAGGAAATATCACCGCTGGAGTTTTACTATGCGGTCAACAGCAGTTACTACTCCACGGATCATCTGCGCAGCGGTTTTCTGCCTGAGAACTGCCTGCATGTCTCTATGAACAACAAGGAAAAGTCCTTCATCCTCTGGAACCCGGAGCTGCGGGCGGATGTGATCTACCGGGATAAGGAATACCTTAATTTCCCTATCCCTCGCCTGGTGATCGGCGTTCGGATACTGGAGACGGGACGTATGGCCGACTGTTCCATTGGCGTCATCGCAGACGAGAGACCTCTGCCGGAAACAAAGATGTACTATTATCCGTTTTCTAACGTCCATCCGGATGGAACGGTCTGTTCCGGAAACAATATGCTGCCTAAATACAGGAAGCAGACGTCACTGCGAAATTTTCCGCGCTATCTGCTGGGACTTCCGGACAATGACGATATGTATGATTCGAGCCGGAACCAGCTCGAATTGGAACACGGGCCGCTGATGGAACATCTTCAGGACAAGACCCCAGATTACTATTATTCCGACATTCTGATCCCCAATGGAGAGACGCTGGAAAATTTTATCAATAGGAGGTAGCCATGATACAGAAGGATGCGAAAACGATCCGGGCGGAGCTGGCGAAGCCCTTTGCCCCGGAAGATCTGGAGTGGCGTATTCAGTATGCAGACGAAAAGAAGAGCCGGGGTATCGTTGTCCCTTACGTGACCAATCGGGCGATCCAGTCCCGGCTGGATGACGTGGTGGGTCCGGAGAATTGGTACAATGATTTCAAGCCCTGGCATGGCGCGAACAAAAAGGAGGCCCAGATCTGCGGCATCTCCATCTATTTTGAGGAGCGTAAGCAGTTCATTACCAAGTGGGACGGCGCGGAGGATTCCGATATTGAGCCTGTGAAGGGCGGACTCAGCGACAGCATGAAACGGGCCGCTGTCCAATGGGGCATCGGCCGGGTCCTTTACAGCATGACGGAGCCTGTGTGGGTAAATATTGAGCCGCGCGGCCGCAGCTGGATCATAAGAAAGGGCGAGCGATCTACTATGGACAAGGCGTATCTCGATCTGCTGGACAAGCTGAAGCTTCAGCCCGCTGCACCCATTGGCACGCAATCCGAACTGACGCCACGCCAGACAGCAGACAGCGCCGGCGCGAAGAGTCCACCGGCTTCCGCTGCCGGGCAGACAAAACCACAGCCGAAACAGGAGTCCACCCCGACCTGGGACTGCATTGTCCATACTGCTATGCTGCAGTCTGGTATGAGTGGCAGCAACACCGTGGTTATTCTGAAATATCCGGATGGAAAGGATGTTAAGGCTTATGCCCGCGGAGAGCATCCGGCCCTGGTTCCCGGCACACAGCTGACCGGCGTCAAGCTGGTCAAACGCCAGCAGGATACGGTGGTATTCTACATTCTGGAGGCATATCAGGTCGTTGACATGAAGCAGGCGGCGTAAGGAGGGAGAAAAACGTGGACAAGATCAGTCAATTCCAGATCACCGGCATGACCATTTCCGGGTTCAAATCATACGAAAAGCCCACGGAACTGACTTTCGGCAATCCCACAACCATCACCGGCGGCAATGGCCGGGGCAAAACCAGCATCGCGGATGCCATCGCCTTTGCCGTTACCGGGCTCCCCTTCTTCGGAGAGAGGGGCCTGGACAGGCTGCACAACGAGGTCAACCCCGATGTACTCGTCCAGATGCGATTTCTGGATGAGTACGGCGCGCCCCACGAACTGACCCGCACCCGGCAAAATGAGCGCACGACCATTCAGTATGATGGTTATACGGTGCGGCAGATGGACATATCGGATATGTTCGGAGAACGGGATGTGTTCCTCTCCATCTTCAACCCGCTCTATTTCATCGAAGAGCTGGGCGATGAGGGGAAGAATCTGCTGGAGATGTACTTACCCAAGGTGTCCCAGAAGGATGTGCTGGCCCAGCTTTCGGAGCCGGTGCGGCTTCATCTGGAGAAAGAAGAAATCCTCTCTCCGGAAGCCTATCTTCGGACCCGCCGGGAGACGATCCGCTCTCTGGAGGAGAAAATCGTCTATATCACCGGCCAACGCGACCAGGCGGCGGCCCAGCGGCAGCGCAATGCCGAGCGGAGCCAGGCTCTGCCGCAGCAGTACGAATCCTTGCAGCAGGAACTCGCCGGCCTGAAAGAAAAGCAGTTTGCCGGTCTGGACGTTGCCGCTATGAACGAGAAGCTGATGGAGTGCAGCGCGCGCTACAGCGAGACCCGGAGGGACGGACAGACGGACGACGCTGGACTGTGGGAGTAGCTTACCGCCCTGCGGGAAAAGATCGCTGCCCGGAGGTCGGAGCAGTACCAGTCAAAGTACATCCAATCTCTGGCGGAGGCCCAGGCCAGGGTACAGGCTCTGGCAGTGCAGTACAACCGGGACGCGGCGGCTTACAGGGCTCTGGCACCCGGCGCGCCCTGTCCCATTTGCCGCCGGCCTGTTACAACAGAGGAGCTTCCCCAAATTCAGGAGGTGCTGCGCAATTCCGCCACACTGCATCTTACCCAGGGAAAAGACCAGCAGGCGCAGGTCAAAGAAATTCAGGATTTGGATCAAAAGGCCAAAGAGGCGTTTGAAAAATTCCGGTCTGACGATCTGGAAAGGTGGGAAGCCGACGCGCGGCAGTTGGAGGGCAAAATCCAGCAGCTCGTCAAGGATGCCGCCGCTCAGGCAGAGAGCCTGCGTATAGAGATCCAGCAGCTTACGGCGGATCTGAAGTACGGCAATCTCACACAGGAGGAGTACGACCGTCTCCGGGAATGCCAGGAGGCGTGCTGCCAGTGCGAGGCTGAAATGACCGCGCTGCAATCGGCTGATGAAGCGGATGCCGCCAGCTTTGATAAGCAGATCGCTGACCTGAAGGCGGAGATCTCCGAGCAGAAAAAGCTCATCGCCGACGCGACGGTCTACGCCAGCAAGCGGGCGGAGATGACCTTTGCCGCCCTGCGGATGAATCGGGTGGAGATCTCGCTGTTCGATGTGGTGAAGTCCACCGGGGAGTGGAAGGACGCCTTCAAGTTTACCTACAACGGCCGCAGGTATGACCGCCTCTCCCTGTCGGAGAAGGTCCGGGCGGGGATGGAGCTGTCCGAGCTGGTAAAGCGGCTCACGGGGCGCAACTATCCGGTGTTCGTGGACAACATGGAATCCATCGACGATCTGGAGAATGTGCGGCCCACGGGCCAGCTCCTTCTGGCGAAGTGCGTCAGCAGGGCGGAGCTGTCCGTCCGGCCTGTGCGGCCCATTGCGGCGGCTATGTCCAAGGCCGCGTGAAGAAAGGGTGAGCCCGCTTGGTCTATGATAAGATCCCCATCGTGGACACGGCCAGGCGGTGCGGGCTGGTCATCGACTCCCGGACGCTCCGGCGTTCGGAGGTCGAGGCCAGCTGTCCCTTCTGCGGCGACCACGGTGCGGGAAAGTATCATCTGAGCCTCAATACTGACACCGACCAGTACCGCTGCAACCTCTGCGGCGCCCACGGGAACAGCGTGTCACTGTACGCCAGGATCAACGGCGTCAGTAACAAAGAAGCATATCTGGAGTTGAAGAAGGGCGGGAACATCTACCGTTTCCCCCAACAGCCAACTCCCCAAATTACAGAGCGGCAGCCATTTCCTCTGGAGGCGCGCCACGCCGCTTACTCTGCGATGCTGGAGCATCTGACGCTCCTGGACAGACACGGTGAGAATCTGCTGGGCCGGGGACTGTCGGAGGAACGCATCCGGCACAATCAGTACCGCAGTATGCCGGAGACGGAGCGGGGGAGGCGGCTGCTGGCTGAACTCCTTCGCTCCCAAGGGCATGAGCTGCTGGGCCTGCCGGGATTCCGGACCTGTTACGGTGACTGGACCCTGCATGGCCCCAACGGATTTCTGATCCCTGTCCGAAACAGGGATGGTCTGATCCAGGGGCTGAAGATCCGTCTGGATGATGAATAGAAGTGTAAATACCGCTGGCTCTCCAGCAGGAAGATGACCAATGGGACCCGGAGTTACTCCTGGATCCACGTCACTGGCGACACCACAAGGAAACGGGCCTACCTGACGGAAGGCCCGCTGAAGGGAGATGTGGCCAGTTTCCTGGCGAAGGACGCGCTGTTTGTCTGCCTTGGCGGCGTCAGCGCCTTGAGCGGTCTGAAGGATACCATTCTTGATCTGGGCGTTACGGAAGTGGTGGAGGCCATGGACACGGACCAGATGACCAACAAGGATGTACGAAATGCGATCCTGAAAATGCGGCAGGAGTTGAAAACAGTCCAGGGGCTGAAGTATACGAAATACACTTGGAACCCGGCCTACAAGGGAGTCGATGATTATCTGCTCAGCTGTGCGGCCGGGGTGTAGAAAGGAAATTGGATAATGGGAAATGTACTTGATATGAAAGATTTCATCGGCACATCTCAGGGGGACAAGGCTCACATGCTGGGGAAGTTCCTTTACTTCTCCCTGGCGAACCTTCTGGTAGAGAAGGAGGCCCTGTCTAAGCTGTGTAATGATCTGAACATCCCCTACGCCGGCAGCAACCGGCTCTCCGTGGCCGATGCCTTCCGCTCCGCTACCGGTGACATCCGGGAGCGGGTCCCGGTGACCAGTATGGGTGAGACTAACATCTATCTGGTCTACTGCCGGGACAACAAACGGGAGGGCGGCATTCTCTCCAGAGAATTGGTGAAGGAGACCCTGAACCGGCAGACCAACCGGTATGAGAAGCTGGCCAATATCAGCTATGATAAGGCCGATAATGCCTTCCGCTATGAAAACCTGGTGCCGGACCCCGACATTGACGTGCTGGCCTGCTGCCGGAGGGCGGAGGAGCTGTTTGAGCTGTATCAGATCTGTGCCAACCGCAAACACGTGGAGACGATCTGCGCCAGCTATCTGCGGAGTCTGGAGGCCACCAAGCTGAGCATCACGGGGCATATGTACTTTGTCCCCAGGACGCACATGGACGGGGTGGATATTTTCGAGGACTTTATCACGCTCCTGAGCAAGTTCAACAAGAACGGCGCACCGCTGATGGTGAACAGCTTCTATATCATTGACGATGAGAAGCAGCGGGGCAAGATGTCCGAGGAGTTCTACGCCGCGGTGAGGAAGGAGATCGCCGCCTATCAGGAGCGGGCGGACTATCTCATCAAGTCCGGGAGCCAGAGTCCGGCGGTCATGGATCGCTGGGTGCTGAAGATCCAGGGCCTGGAGGAGAAGAAAAAGCACTATGAGCAGGTACTCCGCCGGGAGTTGGACGGTCTGGATGACGAGTTCGGTATGCTGAAATTTATGGCGCAGGAGTTACAGGTAAGGGCACAGAATTTGAGAATAAAAAAGGCAGCGTAGGCGATATGATGATGCGCGGGGAGAATGAAAATTCTCCCCGCGTCAGCTTGTCGAAAAATGGCCTGTCTGGCTTCATAACCAGACAGGCCACAAGGTTAATGAGAGATAAAATGTACGAGGAGGGTGTAGAGCAGGGATGAGCAAAGCGCTTTCCGGCTTTCCATCTTGCCAGCTTTTTGAGGTTCATGGCAGCAAATTTAAGCCTCACCCATTTGGAGACCCGGGCCAGACCACGGTAAAAGGTATAGCGCATGGCGTGTTTTTCCTTTGCATCGGCAAAAACCCGCTCAATGGTTTCTTTGCGTTTGGCATAAAGATCTTTGTATTCCGGGGTGTATCTGGCATCGTCGGCCAGTTCTTCGTAGTCTTTCCAAACATGGCGCAGGACAGTTTTCACGCAGTCTTTGGAGCGGGTGCACAGCTTCCGCGTGGGGCATTGAACACAGATCTTCGGATCGCTGCAATATTCCCGGTAACCGTCCCGGTTGGTGGTGCGGTAGGACAGAATGTGGTATTCCGGACAGATCACGCAGTCATAATATTCATCATAGACGTAAGACCACCAGGGATGTCCGCCTTTCATCGTCATGGGCCGCCTGTAGGCTGTAGACAATACCCGACCATCATCAAATACTTTTTTGCAGATATGGGGTGTCTTATAGGCGGAATCCGCCACCACTGTTTCCACCTCTGGAAACGATTGAACCAATTTGTCGTAAACATCGTCAAACGCCACGCTGTCATGGACATTTCCGGGGGTAACCACTGCTTCCAATACGTAACCGTTCTTGTCACAGGCGGTATGGGCCTCATAAGCAAAGCACCGCCTGTGTTCCCCTTTATGGAATATTCCACACTCCGGGTCTGTGGTGGATACCGTTACTGTTTTCTGCTTTTTTCCCGCTTTCTTCCTCCTGTCAACGCCAACCGGAAAATGTCATTTTTCGCCGGAATGGAATGCCATTTATTGGCGGTCAGCATGCGGTGGGTATGCAGCCTTGATTACCCGTTATTTGTCGGCTTGAAGCCCGTCAAGTCCTGATTTATCAGTGCATTTTAGACTTGACGGGCGAAAACGACAAGTATAATCATTCAAAGGCTGCACACCTTTACCCGCCATTTTCTTACATTCCCTGTTCGGCGAAAAATTGCAAAATCGCATCGACGCTGACAGTCAAATCTGAAGAAAGGCAAATAAAGCTACATTAAATAAGGTTCTCTTACGACTAAAAGATGCGGTAGCTCCCAAGATAGGAGTGAAACAGACTTGTTTGAAAAACACAAGAAGAAACAAAAGACGATAGCTAACCCAAGCCCTGCCCCTGAGAATTTTTGAAACAGGGCTTATTTGTCAGAGAGGCAAGCGTGAGCTCAGCCCTCCGGCGGCTTATACAGGCGGTTGTCCTTTAGCAGTCGAAAGACCAACCGAACCAGTTTTCTGGCAGTTAAAGCGAGAGCGCGTTTATGCTGGTACTTGTTTGCCTCTTTGTACTTGAGGTTGTAATAACGCCGGAACTCGGAGTCGCATCCTCTCACGGAGTTGGCGGCTTCCAGCAGGTAGTAGCAAAGGAAACGATTGCCGGACTTGATGAGCCTGGTGTCTTGGACCTCAAATTTCCCAGACTGGTGCTGTGTCCAGACAAGGCCAGCGAACTTGGCCACGGAGGCTTGGGATTGGAAATGATTGATATCACCGATTTCGGCGATGATACCAGCGGAATAGACCTTGCCAATGACGGAGATAGGGGGCAGCGTGTTTGGGATGATCTCAAACTGTTGCTCAATAGCCTTGTCCAGCACCTTGATTTGACTATCCAGCGCCCACATGGTGGCAATGGAGACGGACATAACCTAGTTTACTGAATCGTTCACCGTCTTGGGTAAACGGTAGGAGCCTCTGGCAGTGGCTTGCACGGCTTTGGCGGTGGCCTCAGTGATTTCGCCGTATTTTCACGTGCTATGATTAACTTGATGTTATCTTTTTTTGCCTTTATCTATTTGGCTCTTATTGTTAATGCGCCTATGTGAACACTGCCTAGGACACGATGAACAGTTCGGGATATTGGGTCGCATAGACCCTTTTTGCCTTTCCCTCATAAAGTAATGTCTGCTTTTCCATTCTCTCTCTTCCATGTATCTCAAATTTCAGAACCTGTCTTGCATTTCCGCTCCATCGATGCAGCCACAAACTCCCGAAACAGCGGGTGTGCCCGGTTGGGCCGGGACCTCAGCTCCGGGTGGAACTGGCACGCCGTGAACCAGGGGTGGCCCGGTAGCTCGATAATCTCCACCAGCTGCTCGTCCGGGGACAGCCCGGACAAGACCAGCCCCTCTTTTGCCAGTGCCTCCCGGTAGTCGTTGTTGAACTCGTAGCGG
>OFHO01000311.1_pt1 | contig 47184 bp, 40 predicted proteins | sample 1521531 | NCBI WGS metagenome assembly OFHO01 (sample SAMEA3504124, study PRJEB24116) | mouse gut metagenome | biome: mouse gut; feature: mouse-associated habitat; material: faeces | place: Denmark | collected 2011
CAATTTTATTGCATCAAACAATTCTGGCAGTTCTGCCGCCCCAACCAGAAGTAAAACAAGTTTTTTGATTGAAAACTCATTTCTCATAGGCGTATGCAGTCTGTCAATTACCGCTTTTAGTTCTGCACTAATGCCATAAAAATATACTGGCGATGCCACAACTACAATATCAGCCCCTTTCAACCTTTCATATATCCCATCCATGTCATCATTTTGAAAGCACTTATTCCCCTCCCTCGTAAAACATGAATTACAGCCAATACATGGATTGACCTTGTAATCGGCAACAGATACAATATCCACAGAATTATTTTCACGGGCTCCTTCTGCAAATGCCTGTGCAAGCAGATCTGTATTACCATTTTTTCTCATGCTTCCAACCAAAATAACAATATTACTCATTGCCAAACCATCCTCCGTATCATTTAATTTACACCTTACATTCTTTCCTAATTACTTCGGCAGAAAACTGTTCCTGCTAAAGCATCCACTGAATTATACCATAAAAATTTTCTATTTTTCACCCAATGGCACCAAACGGCTATTTTTCGGGCGCAGAAAGCAAAAAAGAGCCATCGAGTAGCCCTTTTCTCTTGTTATCATTTATCCATTCAGCTTTTACCGCTTTACTCATATACGAACACGAAAACCCTTTACACTATCACGGAAACCCCTATATTATCACGAAAACTCCCAGCAAGTTTCCGTGATAATACAGTCAGTTTCCGTGTTTGTATATGGGTTTTGCCTGTGAGTATCGACTTTTGCGTGATAGTATCGAGTTTTGCCTGATAGTATCCGAGTTTCCGTGATAATAAGCGACTTTTGCCTACGAGTATACACTATCAGGCAAAACAACCCCGGAACAGAAGTTCGCACCCTCGTTAATGTAAAAATGCCCCTAAAAGCACACGGAAATAATGTAACTCTGAAAGCTATGTAGTGCCGAAAGTGCCGTGTTTACGGGCTTTACAGGCCTTCCGTGTTCGTATCTGCCGGGGAAGGAGACACCCTAACAAAATATGACAATATCCCCCATATTTCAACAGCCTTTTCAGACAAATAAATACATATTATTTACTTATTATCGCCTTATTTTTATTTTCCCTTTTTACCTACGAATCCTCCGCCACATTCTATTGGCTTTTCTTTAATTTTATAACCACCAAGTATCGTAATCCTATTATGTGGCATATACTCGTTATCTGTTCCCTTACAGCAAAACTTATACTTTTTTCCCGAACCGCAAGGACATTTATCATTTCTTCCTATATGCAAGAATTCCGGTTTCTTTTTTGTCATTTTCTCAACGTACCAAGGTATGTATGGTGACAATAGGGCTCCCATCAATTCATTTAAAACTGAATAATCATATTCTTGTCCTTCCATATGCATAACTGCATATCTATCAAAAGGATTTCTAACAATTGCTGTACCAAGAAACTCAACATCGGTTACTACTCGTAGACATAACTCTCCCATATATAATTTCCCTGGTTTATGATTACAGCCGCCTCTTAATGAAATTTTTTTCCCACATATAGAACACTTTTCACTTTTAATAAGTGATTCTCTGCTCATATAGAGGTATTGAGGAAATGTTTTTTCATACTCCTTGATAATCGTTTCTATGAACTGCAAATTATATAAATTATTTTCATATTCAAAATTCTCTCTTAGAAAACAAAAGCCAATATCAATCTGATCTAATAATAGCCAGCCCTCAAAATATTTTCCAGCTTTCAATTCATTATACATAGAAATATATGTCTTTTGAATCTTATAAACTTCTTGCAAACACCATATCTCATTCGCCAGTTTTTCATTAGACTCTGAAACTGCTTTTTGTTTAATCATCTTTAATTCTTCTTCAATGCAATTTTTAAATTCTAAGTGTGGTTGTTGTAAGTATTCTTTTATCTCATATAATTGCATATGTACCCCTACTTAAAAATTGTTTCATCTATTGTTTTTATAGTTTTTTCAAAATTTTCGACACTTCCCTGATAATGAATCATTTTACTTTTCCCATTCTTTTCGACAATCACATTGACATCTGTATTTGTTTCTTTGGGTGATTTATTTGACTTCTTTAACTTATCGTATAAATAAGCCGCTATTATACTTGTTGTAATCGGCCATACAGCCCACTGAACAATCATGGTAGCAATATATACAATATCAGCATGTAACTCTAACTTTATATAATTTTCGTCCGAAATACAAATATCAACCTTTACATTTTTAGTTTCCTTTTCTTTCATAAATTCCAAAAATTCATCTGTACACTCTGGAAAAAATAATCCCTGTTTATCTCTAAAATTTTCATTTGGTATCAATAATATATTAGCAGACCTAATTTCTTCCTCATATTCTTTGGGCATATATTCTTTATTATAAATAGCCGCAAATCCTAATTCTGTATCCACCACATCAATCATTTTTTCGATATCACTTTCGTGTTTCATAAATCTATTCTCCATTCATACTAATTTATTTTCTCTGATAAACTTATTGCATCCACATATATTCTTCCCATTGTTTGGGCCGCTTTAATTTTATTGTCAAGCATTTCCTTTAATGTATACATACCTTCTGTTATTGGAACTAAATCACCACCATCCACTAAAATTGTTTGTATTGCTTTTCCTGTTGTCAATGCATGTACTGAGCCAGGAGAAAAACCATTTATAGATATGAACACTCCTCTTCCATGCATCTTTCCTTGTACCTTTGCAGCAAACTGATATAAACTATTGGACGCACTCCAACTGTCATGCCACTTTGCTTCAAATATATAATGTTCACCATCATATTTAAAGGAACCATCAATCTGTTCTCCCACAATTTTAAATGGTTCTGTTACCTCTATTCCCGCATTTGTAAATAGCTTTCTTAAAAATTCCTCAAATAAATATCCACGTCTCTGACTATTTATTTCTTTTCCATCCTTATCTTTACCACTAAATAAATTTATGAAAGTATCTTTTAATTCAACAATATTTACATTTATATCCTTCCTCTTTCTTTCAAGTTCATCTTGACGTTGCCTTTCCTGCTTTATTTTATAATCCCTAATTTCTTGCAATTGCTTTAGATGTATGATATTTCTTTTTGCTTCATCTTCATCCAACTTATTCAAATTTTTAAAATAATATGGGTCAAAGTAGTCCCATTCCGTCAGTTGCTTTAACATTGCCCGAAATTGTCCTATGCCTAAATCACTTCGTTTCTCTAAATTGGCAAAAACAGTGTCTACTATCTTAGCTCTTGGAAGTTCTTTATATTCACTTTCCATTATTAAATCCTTAGAAGTACAACTGGCATTCTTGAAAAAATCTATTATATCTTTTTTAGGCCAAAAAATAGATAAAATACAGCCTTTCATGCAATCTTTTATATCTTTAGGAAAAGTGTTCTGCATAGAAACTCATACCCCCTAACTTAACAGCTTTTGTATTTTACTATATCACAAATCCAGAATTAATTGTAGTAGTTCAATGCCAAGTTCATATGATTTAACAAAATTCATATTATCAGGCGAAACTCCATACTTTCCCGGAAGCTCTTATACTATCACGCAAACCCCCATATTATCACGGAAACTCATATACAAACACGAAAACTCCATGCAGTTTCCGTGTTTGTATCAAATTCCCCATTTTTCAACAGCATTTTCCGTCAAGCTAATACGCCTTTCAGCCAAAACCGCCAATATCCTACTCCTTTTTACCTTTCCGTTTTGTACTATCACGGAAACCCCTGACTTTTGCGTGAAAGTATACTTTTGCCTGTTAGTACGATTTTTGCCCCAATCGCCATCCTATCAGCGGCATCCAAACACAAAAAAATCGGGGTCCACCACCCACCGTGATGAACCCCACCAAGCCTTAAAACTCTTGATTTTAAGCCATTCTTCAATACTTTCGCTTACGAGTACCAAAAATCCTATGGCATTATTTCTGAATAGCCGCCTGCGCCGCCGCCAACCGAGCGATCGGCACGCGGAACGGCGAGCAGGATACATAGTTCAACCCAACCTTATGGCAGAACTCTACGGAAGAAGGATCTCCGCCATGTTCGCCGCAGATGCCAAGCTTCAGGTCAGGCCTTGTAGCCCTTCCTTTTTCTGCCGCCATCTTCACCAGCTGCCCTACGCCGTTCTGGTCCAGTTTTGCAAACGGATCGGACTCATAAATCTTGCTCTTATAGTAAGATGTCAAGAATTTGCCCGCATCGTCACGGGAGAAGCCGAAGGTCATCTGTGTCAGATCGTTGGTTCCAAAGGAGAAGAATTCTGCCTCCTCCGCTATCTCATTTGCCAGAAGCGCCGCCCTCGGAATCTCGATCATCGTTCCAACATGATACTGAATATCCGAATTTTTCTCTTTCTTTACCGCTTCCGCAACTTCTACAACCACTTCTTTTACATATTTCAGTTCTTTCTTATCGCCTACCAAAGGAATCATAATTTCAGGCACGACATCATAGCCTTTCTCTTCCTTTACCTCGATAGCTGCTTCCATCACTGCCCTCGTCTGCATTCTCGCAATTTCAGGATAAGTAACAGACAGACGGCATCCCCTGTGGCCCATCATAGGATTGAACTCATGCAGCGCGTCGCAGGTAGCCTTTACTTCCTCTACGGTCAGGTTCATGTCCTTCGCCAGGTCTTCGATATCCTTTTCTTCCGTAGGAACAAATTCATGAAGCGGAGGATCGAGGAAACGGATCGTCACTGGCCTTCCTTCCATCACTTCGTATAATTCTTTAAAGTCGCCCTTCTGGAAAGGAATCAATTCCGATAAAGCGGCTTCCCTTGCTTCCACTGTCGATGAAAGGATCATCTTGCGGATCTTAGGAATCCTTTCCGGCTCAAAGAACATATGCTCTGTACGGCAGAGGCCGATGCCCTCCGCACCAAGCTTCACCGCATTGGCAGCATCCATCGGAGTATCCGCATTCGTGCGGACTTTCAACGTACGGAACTGGTCTGCCCAAGCCATAATCCTTCTAAAGTTTCCAGTAATTCCAGCTTCTACTGTCTTAATATCCCCTTTATAAATCTTGCCGGTAGAACCATCCAGGGAAATGTAATCGCCCTCTTTAAAATGATATCCGCCAAGCTCAAAAGTCTTAGCCGCTTCATCGATAATAATATCCCCGCATCCAGATACACAGCAAGTTCCCATGCCGCGGGCAACTACAGCCGCGTGGCTTGTCATACCGCCTCTGACAGTCAGAACGCCTTCTGCCGCATGCATTCCCTCGATATCTTCCGGTGAGGTCTCAAGACGAACCAAAATAACTCTTTCATCCCTTTCATGCGCCAGCACCGCGTCTTCCGCATTAAAATACACTTTTCCTGCCGCCGCCCCGGGAGATGCCGGAAGAGCCTGTCCGATTACTTCGCCCCTCTTCAGCGCATCCACGTCAAAATTCGGATGAAGCAGCTGATCCAAAGATTTTGCTTCAATCCTGCATACCGCTTCTTCCGGCGTAATCATACCTTCATCCACCAGGTCGCAGGCGATCTGAATTGCCGCCCCTGCGGTACGCTTGCCGTTACGTGTCTGGAGGAAGAACAGCTTGCCGTCTTCAATGGTAAATTCCATATCCTGCATATCTTTATAGTGCGCTTCCAGTTTGTTAGCGATCTCCATGAACTTCCCATAGCATTCCGGCAGATCTTCCTGCAATTTGGTAATCGGCTGCGGCGTACGGATTCCTGCCACAACGTCTTCACCCTGCGCATTGATCAAATATTCCCCATAAATCCCCTTCGCGCCCGTGGAAGGATTTCTCGTGAAAGCAACGCCCGTTCCGGAAGTATTTCCCATATTTCCGAATACCATCGCCTGCACGTTTACCGCCGTTCCCCAGTCGCCGGGAATATCATTCATCCTGCGGTATACGATCGCCCTGTCATTATCCCAGGAACGGAACACCGCTTTTACCGCTTCCATCAGCTGCACCCTCGGTTCCTGCGGGAAATCGCTGCCCATTTTATCTTTATAGATCTGTTTGAATCTCTTAATCACTTCCTGCAGATCTTCTGCTGTCAGCTCTGTATCAAAGTTAACTCCCTTGCTTTCCTTGATCTCGTCCAAAATCCTTTCAAAATATGATTTGGGGATTTCCATTACCACATCGGAAAACATCTGGATAAATCTGCGGTAAGAATCATATGCAAATCTGGGATTCCCTGTTTTTTTCGCAAATCCTTCCACAGCCACATCCGTAAGACCCAAATTCAGGATCGTATCCATCATTCCCGGCATAGATGCCCTTGCACCAGAACGAACGGATACCAGAAGCGGATTTTCCGTATCCCCGAATTTCTTCCCCTGCTTTTTCTCAAGCCCTTCCAGAGCTTCAAAAATCTGCGCCTCAATCTCTTCGGAAATTTTTCTTCCCTGATTGTAATAATCAGTACATGCTTCCGTCGTCACCGTAAACCCCTGCGGTATCGGCAGCCCCAGCCTTGTCATTTCTGCCAGGTTTGCGCCCTTCCCCCCTAAAAGGTTCCTCATGTCCGCACTGCCTTCTTCAAATAAGTAAACCCATTTTGCCATTTTTTGCCCTCTCTTTGCTTAAAATTTTCCTTAGGTAAATACCCCTGTCCGCACATTCCTGCGGCTTTTTTTTCATTATACCATATTATAACAGCTTTGTACTCCAAAATGGAAAAAAATTTCAGAAACCGTAAACCACTCTTTCAGCAGCTCGCTCTCCCCTCCCGACAGCGGAATGCGGTAGAAATAATCGTTATTTCCTGTTTCTTCATCCGTTTCTGCAATCGCTTCATAGTATAGATACCCGTCCCCCGGGATAAAATGCATGATCCCCCAATACTCCTTCTCCTTCAGGCTCCCGATCTTCCTTATGCTGCCGTCTTCCAGGGAAACCGCGACGATATCCCCCTTCAGGGCCATATATGCCTCTCCTTCATGAACCAAAACAGAATAATTGGATGAACCGGTAAAATCCACAGGAAGCTCTTTTTCCAACTTCCCTGTTTTCCCGTTCCTGATCTGCAGACGATATCTATAAGTACGGTAATCATATCCCTCCGGCGATTCGGCAAGGGTAAAACAATAGAATTTTCCATTCACAAAAGATACATTTTCAATATATCCTTTTTCATTTTCCCTTCCGTACAGAACCACCGCTTCATCGCGTCCTGTTTTCAAATGAATGCGCCCCAGAAAGTTTCCTTCCTCCGCATCCGTTCCTTTATAATAAACATAATTCCCGTCGTAACCAAGAATCTCATCGATGCGGCCGGACGGAAGCTCCTTCCGTTCTTTCGTATTCACATCCACACAGGCATAGCGCATACGGTAATTCTCATCGTATTCATAGCCGTAAAAAAGCTTGTCCCCCACCAGCTTTTCATGTCCGGCTCCAGCCAGGAACACATCGTCTGCCAGCGTTTCCTCATGGCTCCCATCCATATCAGACCGCTTGATCTCCAACAATTCATCCGTCAGGCTGTCATATGCCTCCTGTATCTTCTCCACATAATAGACCTTGTTCTCCCATATGGTAAAAATACTGCTTTCCTGCCGGATCGCTTCCCCATAAGGCGCATTCACCCCCGCATACACCTTTCCGCCGTAAGCACACATATTGGAAAATCCTCTGACAGGCCGATAGACAGGAGCTTCCTCCTGTCTGCCCCTGCCTGTAAAAAATACGATTCCTCCTGCCAGCAGAAGAACCGCCGCGCCTATGATTCCCGCTTTTCGTCCGCCTGCCTTCTCCTTTATCTTCTTCTCCATAACCATGCCTTTTCCATTCCCTGCACTTCCATGCTGTTTTCAGTGCCAGCCAAGAACTGCTTATCGGATAAAATTCGTTTTGACCGGGGTTTCCGCCTCCGGCGCGGCAATCCCCGCATTTTTCCCCGCTTCTATGCACTTTAACATCCATGCCATATTCCTGCCGAGCGTGCGCATGATCTGCATTCCCTCCAGATCCTGCCTTACCTCGTCCGGCGTATTCCCATGCACCATCGTCCAGTATTTTGACGACACTATGGGCATGTTCCTTATGGAAAAATATTTATTGATTTCATCAATGCTCGCCGTCGTTCCCGCCCTTCTTGCAGAAACTACCGCCGCCGCCGGCTTATAAGCAAAACATTTCCCCGCCGCATAAAACATCCGGTCGAGAAGCGCGATCAAAGCGCCGTTGGCAGAAGCAAAATAAACCGGCGAACCTATGATATACCCGTCTGCCTCTTCTGCCTTCTCGATCGCCCGGTTTACCGCGTCATCATCAAAGACGCAGCGCCCCTTATTGACGCACCCTCCGCAGCCGATGCATCCCCGGATCGGTTTCTTCCCAAGCTGGAAAATTTCCGTCTCTATTCCTTCCTCCTCCAGAATACGCGCCGCCTCGCTAAGGGCGGTAAAAGTGCAGCCCGCCTCGTTCGGACTTCCGTTCACCAATAATACTTTCATTCTCCCTGCTCCTTTCCAATCTCCCTTTTACCAAAATATGCGCTTCCTACTCCTCGATTTCCGCTTCCACATCCAAAGCTTCCATTGTCTGCCTGATATTCCTCGCTGTTTTCGACACACGGGAAATAATCCAAAGATCGGATACCCCGTCATAAACGAGGAAAATGCCGATCAGCATAATCGCTGTATTCACTGCTTCAAAAGGATTACAGATCAGCAGAACCCCTAAGCCGACCGTCACCGCCCCAAGCAGCAGGGCAACCCACCACTTGCTGTAATTATTTTTAAACAATTCCATCGCCTGGATCAGATTGTGTACGCCATGCACGGTCACGACCACACCGATCACGACGGGAATCATCATGATCAATACGCCCGGGTTAAAAATAATCCATCCGCCCAGCACGGTCAGTATAATCCCTGCCAGAAGAAGGATCTGGGATACCATCCGCCCGTCCCTCCTCATAAAATAAGTCACAATATTCACAATCCCGCTCAAAGCCAGCACGGCTCCAAGCCCCATACACACGACTCTGGAAGACGCATCCGGCCACACCGCCAATGTCACCCCGAATATAATGCAAAAAACTGCCGATAAAATATAATTTGCCTTTAATTCCTTAAAAAACTGGTACATCCGCATCCTCTCCCTTTCACAAAACTATTTTTTCAATATCCGCCATCAGCGCATCCACATCTTCCTGTCTCGTCGCCCAGCTCGTGCAGAATCTTACCGCGCTGTGTCCCTCATCCACTCTCTGCTGGTAGGAAAAGCTATATTTCTCCTTCCATTCTTCCAGAATACGGTCCGGCAGTATCGGAAACAGCTGGTTGGTCGTATTTTCCACCAAAAAAGAAACCCCTGCCCTATGGAATGCCTCCCGGAGCTGTCTTGCCAGTTCATCCGCATGGCGGGCAATCTCCATATACAAGCCGTCTTCCAGCAATGCCAGAAACTGCAGCCCCAGCAGCCTGCCCTTTGCCAGCATCCCGCCTTTTTGCTTGATCAGATAGCGGAAATCCTCCTTTAAAAAAGGCGCGGTAATAACTACGGCTTCCCCGAACAACGCGCCGACCTTCGTTCCCCCGATAGAAAACACATCGCAGAAACGGGCGATGTCTTCCAGCGTCAGGGTATTCCCTTCTGCCGCCAGGGCATATCCCAGCCTCGCCCCATCCATAAATAAAAACAATCCGTTCTTTTTACACGTTTCTGAAAGTTTCTCCAGCTCTTCTTTGCCGTAAACCGTCCCAAGCTCCGTCGACTGGGAGATATATACCATTTTAGGCTGTACCGTATGCTCGCAGTCCGCATCCTCCCTATGAGCCTTGCAGCAAGCCTCCACCTGTCCCGCAGTTATCTTGCCGTCCTTAGACGGGAGCGCCAGAATCTTATGCCCGCAGGCCTCGATCGCCCCCGTTTCATGCACATTGATATGACCAATATCCGCCGCTATCACTCCCTGGTAAGGCCGCAGCCCGGCAGAAATTACTGTCAGGTTTGTCTGTGTCCCTCCTACGAGAAAATGGACATCCGCATCCTCCCTTCCGCAAAGCCGCCGGATCAGTTCCTTCGCCTGCAGCGAATAGCGGTCTGTCCCATACCCTTCCGTCTGCTCCCTGTTCGTCGCGATCAATTTCTCCAGCACCCTCTCGTGGGCCCCTTCGCTGTAATCACAATTAAAACGTATCATTGCCTTTCCTCTCCTTTTTTCTGTCTCCCCAAAACTCCCCTTCCCTTATTCTTATGCCTCATCTCCCACCTAATATTTTACTAAAATTTTTATAGAATGCAAGTCCCGCCGTACTATTCCCATGGAAATCAATTTTTGCAGAAGGCGCAGCGGGGGAACGGGGAAGGAAACGGCAGCAGCCTGACACGGGTTTGAGGCGAGGGATTTTCTGCTGTTGTGTACAATCAGTAATTTCATTTATGAAATTGTTCACTTATGAAATGGTCGAAAGCTTAGGGTGAAATTGCCATGGACGGCAATTTCAGGAAAAAAGGACATGGATGTCCTTTTTTTCCGACCCGATCGTTTCCACATCGTTTACCCATTTCATTAGTGAAATCTGATTGGCAACTCCAGCAGAAAATCCCCCTGCCTCAAACCCGTGCCAGGTTGCCGCCGTTTCCTTCCCCGCTCCCCCGCTGCGTCTTCTGCAAAAATTGATTTCCATGCACTATTCCTGCCAGCCCCATTGTATCCTCGCCCGTCTTACGCTATAATCAAAGCAGACAGTTATCAACGAACTAAAACGGAGGAATTTGCCATGACAACATCCATTACAAGAGAAGAAGCCCTTGCCCTTCTCAAAAAATACAACAAAGAACCGTTCCATCTTCTCCACGCCTATACGGTGGAGGGTGTCATGAGATGGTATGCAAAAGAACTGGGCTATGCCGATGAAGAGGAATATTGGGCGCTCGCAGGCCTGCTTCATGATGTGGATTTTGAAGCCTACCCGGAAGAGCATTGCCAGAAAGCGCCGGAACTTCTTGCCGAGATCCATGCCGGAGAAGACCTGGTCCATTCCGTCTGCAGCCACGGATACGGCCTGTGCAGCGACATAGAGCCTGTACACCTGATGGAAAAAATACTTTTTGCCGCTGACGAACTGACCGGCCTGATCGGCGCAGCCGCCAAAATGCGCCCTTCCAAAAGCGTCATGGACATGGAGGTTTCCAGCTTAAAAAAGAAATTCAAAGACAAACGCTTCGCCGCAGGATGTTCCAGGGATGTTATCCGGCAGGGGGCTGAAAGGCTGGGCTGGGAACTGGACGAGCTTTTTGCCAAGACCATCGAAGCCATGAAATCCTGCGAAGCAGAAGTGGCAAAGCAGATGGATGAGGTATAACGGCTTATGGATAAAAAGCAGAACGACTCCCCCATCGGCCCTCATCGGAAGCCGAAACAAATTGCCGCCTGGGCATGCATCATCGCCCTCGCCGCCCTTTACATCGCCACCTTCCTGACTGCAATTTTGGATGCCCCTGGCTCCGGCGCCCTTTTCCGCACCTGCCTCGGCGCAACCATCGTTCTCCCCACTCTTTTATGGATGTACCTGTGGCTTTACAAGCGCCTGAGAGACAGGGATAAATAGAATAATAACGTTTTGAGGATAGCAAAACCATGGAAAATGAACAAAGAGAAACAGCTTATCAGGAAACAAAAGAAGAACATAGCAGTAACAATGGAGGTTATACGGGCAATCCCTTTGCCGATATGGAAAGCGGTTTCTGCAAAAGATGCCGGTGCAGGACGATAGACCGCAGCGAAAACCCGGAGTCCATTTTATGCAGAGACTGCCGGGAAGAACTGATTCGGTTAAAAATCCCCAGGATCTTTTATCTGGTCGGCGCTGTCGTCCTTTTCTTGTCCGTGCTTACCTTCGCCGCCTCCCTAAAAGGCCTGCACAATCTGGGCGCATACAGCAAATCCCGAAGCATAGCCGAAGAAGGCCATGTGATTACTGCATTGGATGATCTGCTATATGTTCTGGAAGAAAATCCCGATAACAAAAATGCGGCCATCAGGCTTGCCGATTTGGGAATGAAATATGCTTATTATGATTATGCGGCATATGCCATAGATAACTATCTGGCCGGAAAAGAAGTTTCGGACAGCCAGTATGACAAACTGAATTCCTACATCCGAAAACTGGACAGATATTATGCGACCTATGACCTATATAGCGAAATCGCGGAGGATTTATTGGGAAATGCTTCCGATACGGAAGATGTTGCTGAAATTTTAGATGAATTCAAACGCCAACTGTCTGCGCATATCGGAGATGGCGATTACGACCAGGCATTGCTGTACTATTATCTGGGATATATGTCCGCCGATGAAGAAGAACGAATCTCCTGCCTGCAGGAATGCATCAGCCAGAATCCTTACTTTTATGACGCACAAGCGCAGATTGCCACTTACTACCGCAGAAACGGGGAACTGGAAAAAGCGAGGAAACAGCTGGAAGAAATTTACCAAGTGAACAAAGAAGATTATTCCATCCTAAGGTCTTATGCCACGCTGGAGCTGGTGGAAGGGAACCTGGCACAGGGGCTTGATTATGCGCTCCAGGCCTATGAACTTTACCCGGAAGGGGAATACGTGATCGATACCTACATCGTCGCACTGGCGGCAAACGGCATGACAGAGGAGGCCGAAGCACTCGTGGAACAGTACAAAAACGACTATCTGTTCGACGACGACCTCTATGAATTTCTTGACGGGGAAACCACGCTGGAAGAATATTATATCGAATAATATAAAGGAGTTTTACCATTATGATCATACCAGGCATACTGATATCCATACTCACATTTCCGGGAGTTGCCGTCCACGAACTGGCCCACCAGATCTTTTGCAGGATCTGCCGGATTCCGGTTTATGAAGTCAAATACTTCCAAATGAAAAACCCTTGCGGCTATGTCCTGCATGAGCCTTCTTCCAACCCATGGAAAAACCTGCTCACAGGGCTTGGTCCGTTTTTCGTCAACACATTTTTAGGCATTCTTATCACCCTGCCCGCCTATGCCAATGTTTTCGGCTATGGCTCCCATCCCAGCCCGTTCATCCAACTATGCAGCTATCTCCTCTACTGGCTCGGCGTGTCAATCCTCATGCATGCCTTCCCAAGCACCGGAGATGCCAAATCGCTGATCACAAACGTACTAAAAAATAAAGAAGTCAATTTCCTGGCAAAAGCAGTAACCGCGCCCTTTATCGGCCTGATCTACCTCGGAGCGCTCGGCTCCATGTTCTGGCTGGATCTCGCCTACGGCATCAGCATCTCCATGCTCCTCCCCCAACTAATCAGCACATGGCTATTCTAATTCCAATATCCACCACTGACCGCCAAGATACATCTAACCAAAGCATCTAACTATTCTAATTCCATATATCCACCACCGACCGCCAGGATACATCTGGCCGCTGGGAAGGAAGCTGGAGAAACCCAGGGTGGGGTAAGCGGGAAGGGGGATTCGGCGGCGGAATGCTGGTGGTTACGGCTTCTGCACGATGGAGATGAGACTCTCCCAAGAGGCTCATCGGAATGTCCCGTGCAATAGAGTAACCACCAGCATTCTGTAGCCGGATCCCCCTTCCTGCTTACCCCCCTGGATTTCTCCAGCTTCCTTCCCAGCGGCCGGGCTTATACCACCCCCATCTTCCTCAGCTCTTCTACCGCCTGCCCCCTATCCTTAAAATGAACCGTGTGCATTCCAAATGCCTCCGCAGGCGGCAGGTTTTTCTCCGTATCATCCAGAAAAACACACTCCTCCGGCTTTAAATGATATCGGTCCATCAAAAGCTGGTATATTTCTGGTTCCGGCTTCACCATCTTATCCCGGAAAGAGAGGATGCCGCCGTCCACATAATCCAGAAAATCCAAGACATCCCTGCAATCCTCATATGCCTTATGGGCAAAATTAGAAAGCACCAGCACCTGGTATCCTTTCTCCTTCAATTCCTGGATCCACGGTATGGCATAATCATACCGCACAAGCATGCCGTCAATATTGTCCAGCGTTTCCCGCAGCTCTTTTTCAATTCCCGGATCGTTTTTGATAAACAAATCCATAATTTCCTCATCGGACAAAGCGCCCCTGTCGTGTTCCTGCCAGGAGCGGCTTTCTACCGTTGCTTTTGCCAGACGCTGGAACGTCTCTTCCGAATAGCCGAAACTGCGGAAATACTCCTCCCAGGCAAACCCGGCGAGCACGTTGCCGATATCAAAAATAACTGTCTTGATCATTTCCTTTTTTTACCTCCTCGTCGCTCGCAGATATCAAATCCAGAAGCTTCCTTCCTGCCGCCGACAGCGGGTTTTTCCCATCCGTTACGATGCAAAAATGCCTCTTTGGAATAATTTTATTAAACCGCAGGGCGAACAGCTTTCCCGCCTCCAGATATTCCTCCGCAAATTCTCTCATAACGCATCCGATGCCCATATTACGCAGCGTAAATTGAACAATCATGTCGCTGGTGGCCAGCTCGAATTCTGAATGAAGCGCTACCCCGTTTTCTTCCAGAAAGGCATCCATAAATTTCCTCGTACTCGTTTTCTTCTCCAAAGATATGATCGGTAAGTTTTCCAGCTCCTGCAGATCCAGCATTCGGTTTTTGTAGGATCGAAACTTCAGCCCGCCGATAAAAATGTCCTCAATTTCTTTCACCCTGGCCGCCTCAATACCCGGCGCACTTTCAAAAGGCGTGCTTACCACGCCGAAATCAATCTTCCCTTCCAACAGGGAATCCAGCGTTTCCGGCGTAGGCGCGTTGGAAACCGTTACTTTTATCCCCGGATACTGCTCATGGAACTGCTCCAGATAGGGCAGCAGGTAAAAACGAAGCGTCATGTCGCTGGCGCCGATCCGCAGTTCCCCGATCTCCAGATCCAGCATCTGCGCCAGCTTTTTCTCCCCAAGTTCGATCTGCTCATAGCCCTTCGATACATACCTGGCCAGAATCTCCCCTTCCGCCGTCAGCCGCACGCCCCTGGAAGTGCGGATAAAAAGTTGGGTTCCCACTCCGTTCTCCAACAATTTTACCGCCTGGCTCACCGCCGGCTGGGAAATAGCCAGGTGTTCCGCCGCAAGCGTCAGACTGCGGTATTTCGCTACATAATAAAAAACCTTATAATACTCCAGATGGTTTGTCATATTTTCTATTTCTTTCTATATATAATATCATCTCTCCCCGGCCCATTGCTTACCATCGTGATTGGATAACCGATCTGTTTCTCGATAAACTCCACATAGTTCCTGCAATTTTCCGGCAGCTTTTCATATTCCCTGATTCCACGGATATCGCACTTCCATCCGGGCAGCGTCCTCAGGACGGGTTTTGCTTTTTCCAGCTTTGCCGTCACCGGGAAATCCGTTATTTCCTCCCCGTCAATTTCATATGCCACGCAGACGGGGATCTCATCCAGATAACCAAGCACATCCAATACCGTGAAAGCTACGTCCGTAGTCCCCTGCAGCCGACAGCCATATTTGGAAGCCACGCAGTCGAACCAGCCCATCCTTCTGGGCCGCCCGGTGGTCGCTCCGTATTCGCCGCCGTCGCCGCCGCGCCGTCTCAGTTCCTCCGCCTCTTCCCCAAAAATCTCGGATACGAAAGCGCCCGCTCCCACCGCAGAGGAATATGCCTTGCAGACCGTCACGATTTCCTTGATCTCATAAGGCGGAAGCCCCGCGCCGATCGCGCCGTATGCCGCCAGCGTGGAGGACGATGTCACCATAGGGTAAATGCCGTGGTCCGGGTCTTTCAGCGTCCCGAGCTGTCCTTCCAGAAGAATCGTTTTCTTTTCTTTCAGCGCCCGGTCCAGATAGGAAGACACATCGCATACATAGGGCGCTATCATTTCCCGATAGCTGTGCAGGGTGGCAAGAAGTTCCTTTCCATCGATGGAAGGCTTGTGGTAAAGATGCTCCAGCAGCACATTTTTCATTTCCACTGTCTTCTCTACCTTTTCCTTTAACAGCTCCTCGTCAAAAAGCTCGCTCACCTGGAACCCCGTCTTCGCGTATTTATCCGAATAAAAAGGCGCTATGCCGGACTTTGTGGATCCGAAGGATTTTTTCCCTAACCGTTCTTCCTCATATTGGTCGAATAAAATATGGTACGGCATCACGATCTGCGCCCTGTCCGACACCAAAATCCTGGGCATGGGGACTCCCCTGCCCGTCAAAGTTTCTATCTCCTGAATAAGCACAGGGATATTCAGGGCTACTCCATTGCCGATCACGCTGGTGGTATGGCTGTAAAACACTCCCGACGGCAGCGTATGCAAGGCAAATTTTCCATAATCGTTCACAATCGTATGCCCTGCATTGGCTCCTCCCTGGAAACGGATAATAATATCCGCCTCCTTCGCCAGCATATCCGTGATCTTCCCTTTTCCCTCATCGCCCCAGTTCGCTCCTACTACTGCTTTTACCATAATATGATCCCTCCTGCACTCATCTGTCTTTTCTGCTCTCGCCATTCCGATAACTGACTTTTACCAGATGATTATACCCAATATCTTATTATAAGTAAAATCAATATATATTATGCTTGCCATAAGAGAAAATTATGCATGGCCGGATGCCGGACAGCCCGCCTCTATTATTCTTTTCCATCCCAGCAGTACGTGCAAAGCTTGCACCGATCGATCCCTACCGATTCAATCATATCATCCAGCCGGTGGTAGCGCAGGGAAGTAAAGTTCAGCTTTTCGCCCACACGATTCACCATTTCTTTATATTCTTCCGTCTCAGGGTCGGAATAAGCCTCCAGGCGGGTAAATCTGCCCTCTCTCTCCAGCTCCTTCAACACCTGGCGGGTAATCAGATCCATCTCCGAAGTGGAACGGGAAAAATTCAGGTACTTGCAGCCGTAAAGCAGGGGCGGACAGGCAGGGCGGATATGCACCTCTTTCGCGCCGCTCTGGTATAAGAATTCCGTCGTTTCCCTCATCTGCGTTCCCCGGACGATGGAATCGTCAATCAGCAGAAGGCTCTTATTCTGGATCAGGTCATGCACCGGGATCAACTTCATTTTCGCGATCAGGTTCCTCTTGCTCTGTATCGTCGGCATGAACGAGCGGGGCCAGGTAGGCGTATACTTGATAAACGGACGGGAAAATGGAATCCCTGACTCGTTGGAATAGCCGATAGCATGCGCCGTGCCGGAATCCGGAACCCCGGCCACGATATCAGGTTCCACGTCATCCCGTTTTGCCAGCAGGGAGCCGCAGCGATAGCGCATTTCTTCCACGCTGATCCCCTCATAGGAAGAGGAAGGATAACCATAATACACCCATAAAAACGTGCATATTTTCATATCTTTCCCGGGAGCCGCCAGCGTATGCATCCCATCCGGCGTAACGATTACGATTTCGCCCGGCCCCAGCTCTTTTTCTTCCACATACCCCAGGTTCAGATAAGCGAAACTTTCAAAAGAAATACAATAAGAATCCTCTTTTTTCCCGATAGAAACCGGCGTCCTTCCCAGCCTGTCCCTCGCCGCATAGATTCCCTTTGGCGTCATCAGGAGGATCGTCATGGAGCCTTCGATCAATTCCTGCGCATATTGGATGCCCTCCACCAGATTTTCCCTCTGGTTGATGACAGCAGCCACCAGCTCCGTGGCATTAATATCCCCGCCGCTCATCTCCAGAAAATGGGCATTCCCGTTTTTAAAGATTTTATCGACGATCTGGTCCGTATTGTTGATCTTCCCCACCGTCTCTATCGCATACGTCCCATGATGGGAACGCACGATCAGAGGCTGCGGCTCATAATCGGAAATACAGCCGATCCCCATATATCCCTCCATCTCATTTACATCTTTATCAAATTTGGTGCGGAAAGGGGCATTCTCAATGTTATGTATGGAACGGTCAAACCCTTTTTCCCCATAAACCGCCATTCCGGCCCTTCTTGTTCCCAGATGGGAATGGTAATCCGTCCCGAAAAACAAATCAAACATGCAGTCATTCTTCGATGCCACTCCAAAAAATCCACCCATACCTTTTACCTGACTCCTTTCTCATCGCTTTCATTGCAAGCACAAAAGCGCATCCTCAAAGCCTCCGCCTCGCTGCGGCCTTAAAAATACGCTTATTTTACACTTTTTATACATGAATCTCCGCTTCCATGCCAAGCAGTTCTTCATTTTCCTTTAAAACCGGCTCTATCACATTCTTCAGGAAAGCTTCCACCTGTTCCCTGGAACGGCCGATATATCTGGACGGCTCCATCGTCTTGCGCAAGTCCTCCAGAGTCATATTAAACGCCGGATCTGCCGCAATCAGTTCCAGCAAATTGTTCTCCCCGCCTTCCACCTTCACATTCCTTCCCGCTTCCATGGAAAGAACCCGTATCTTTTCATGCAGTTCCTGCCTGTCGCCCCCGGCTTTTACCGCGTCCATCATAATATTTTCCGTCGCCATAAAAGGAAGCTCGCTCATCAGCCTTTTCTCGATCACCTTCGGATACACGACGAGCCCGTCCACCACATTCAAGCACAGATCCAGGATCCCGTCTACAGCAAGGAACCCTTCCGGAATGGAAAGCCTCTTATTGGCCGAATCGTCCAGCGTCCGCTCAAACCACTGGGTGGCCGAAGTGATCGCCGGATTTAAAGCATCGATCATCACATATCTGGCTAAGGAAGCGATCCGCTCGCTCCTCATGGGATTGCGCTTATATGCCATGGCTGAGGAACCGATCTGGCCTTTTTCAAAAGGCTCTTCCACTTCTTTTAAATGCTGCAGCAGCCGGATATCATTGGACATCTTATGGGCGCTGGCCGCAATGCCCGCCAGCACGTTCGCCACCCTCGTATCCACCTTCCGCGAATAAGTCTGTCCCGACACAGGATAACATTCCTGAAAACCCATTTTTTCCGCGATCATCGGGTCGATCTTGTCAATAATCTCCTGGTTCCCGTCAAACAGTTCCAGAAACGAAGCCTGTGTCCCCGTCGTTCCTTTTGACCCGAGAAGTTTCATATGGGACAGGACATGATCCAAATCTTCCAGATCCAGACAAAACTCCTGCATCCACAAAGTCGCCCTTTTCCCCACAGAAGTCGGCTGCGCCGGCTGGAAATGCGTAAATGCCAGCGTCGGCTGCGCCTTATACTTGTCCGCAAAATCCGCCAGCTCCTTAATGACGTTCACCAGCTTCTTTTTCACCAGCTCCAGCGCCCTCGTCATGACGATAATATCCGTATTATCGCCCACATAGCAGGAAGTCGCCCCCAGATGGATGATCCCTTTCGCCTTCGGGCATTGTACGCCATATGCATACACATGGCTCATCACATCGTGGCGCACTTCTTTCTCGCGCGCCTTTGCTACATCGTAATTAATATCTTCCGCATGAGCCTTCAATTCATCGATCTGCTCCTGCGTAATATTCAGCCCAAGATCCTTTTCCGTCTCCGCCAAAGCAATCCATAATTTTCTCCATGTCCTGAACTTCATATCAGGGGAAAAAATATACTGCATTTCCTTACTGGCATAGCGCTCGGAAAGAGGGCTCTGATACCTGTCCGTACTCATAGTCCTCTCCTTTTTCCCTTTATGCTAATCCGAGGCGCTTGAACACCTCGTTATATGCTTCTTCCACATTCCCCAGATCCCTGCGGAAACGATCCTTATCCAGTTTTTCGTTTGTATGTACATCCCAAAGCCTGCATGTATCCGGCGAAGTCTCGTCCGCCAGCAGGATCTCGCCATGGAAACGCCCGAATTCGATCTTAAAATCGATCAGTTTAATATCTGCCTGGAGGAAATAAGCCTTCAGCACTTCATTTACTTTAAATGCATATTTTTTTATCGTCTCAATTTCATCCCAGTCCGCAAGGCCAAGCGCCACTGCAAAATAGCTGTTGATCAGCGGGTCGCCCAGTTCGTCGTTCTTGTAGCTGAATTCAATGGTCGGCTCCTTGAACGGAGTGCCTTCCGGTACGCCCAGCCTTTTCGAAAAGCTGCCTGCCGCCACGTTACGGATAATCACTTCCAGAGGTACGATGTCCACTTTCTTTACTGCTGTTTCCCTGTCGCTCAGCTCCTCAATCAAATGAGTCGGCACCCCTTCTTTTTCCAAAAGCCGGAATACATGGTTCGTCATACGGTTATTAATGACGCCCTTCCCCACGATCGTCCCTTTCTTCTCCCCGTTAAAAGCCGTAGCATCGTCCTTATAGTCCACGATGACTACATCAGGATCTTCCGTTGCAAATACCTTCTTCGCTTTTCCTTCATAAAGCTGTTCCAGTTTCTTCATTCTTTCCTCCGTCCTGCCTTGTCGGCAAACTAAATTGCTAACCAACTTTCCATATGAAGTATATAACAGTTGTATTTATAAGTCAAACATTCCTTTTTCCTAAAATTTCAATTTAGTAGTTGACAAAACGACAAAAACCGTTTAGAATAATCCTTGCGTGCAGGAATGGCGGAATTGGCAGACGCGCACGGTTCAGGTCCGTGTGATAGCAATATCATGAGGGTTCAAGTCCCTTTTCCTGCATTGTATGGATAGCTCCAAAATGCTGACGAGTCGGCGTTTTGGAGTTTTTCTTTTTGCCATGACTTTTTACAAACCAGAAGAGCGGAAAAAATGAAAAAATGCTGGTATATTGCAAAGTAGGCGTTTCCGAATACTGGATTGTTGACTGGCGTAAAAAACAAGTCGAAATTTATATGTTCGACTGGAAAAGTGACGATACCGCTTATCCATATCTCTATAAAACTATTACAGAACAAAATAAGGATGATTTACAGCTTGTCATGTTCCCTGACTTCAAAATCACATTTGATGAACTTTTTGACATAGAATAAAAGTTCTATACAAGATAATCGCAAAAAGAAACAGCCGCTGGGGAATTCCTTTTATTTCCCCAGCGCCTCATCCTGCAGCCTGTCGAATTCTGCCATACACTCATCCACCGTTGCCCCGTTTAGCAGCTTACGCACGATAAGGCAGGTATTCCCCCACTGCTCCACCTTCATTCCTGCATTCGCCCCAAGGACATACACATTTTCTTCTATTTTCTCCTTTAACGGCTCAAGCGCCGGGACACAATCCACCTCCACATTTTTGGAGGGAGAAATCACCCTGTTATTCTCTGCATAAAGCTGGAGCGCTTCATCGGAAAGAATGATTTCCAAAACATCCACTGCGTCTTCCAAATGTTCCGCATTCGATCCGATGCCGTATCCTGTAATCGGCACAACAGGCATGGGACCCCGGCTGCTCGGGAAACCGATTACCTGAAGCTCGAAATCAGGATTCCCATAGGCAGTCTCCGAATTCGCCGCCCCCCAGTACGCCATGACGATCGGCGTTTTCTGGGCCAGGAAATCCGGGCCTTCCCCTTCAATCGCCTCATACGTATAGGCCGTCCCGGCATCAATATAACCGCAGTCGATCAATTCCTGAAGAAATTCAAAACCAGGGCGCATATAATCGCTGTATCTGCTCTCCCCGCTGTTTAATGCCGCTATCTCCGCCTCCGTATTCCCTCCATTATACAAATCCGCATACGCCTGCGCAAAAACAAAGGTTTCCAGCCACCATCGGTTCGCTCCGACCGGCGTCTCTATCCCGTTTTCTTTAAACACCCTGCAACACTCCAGAAAATCCTCCGGCGTTTCCGGCAATGCCAGGTTATACTGGTCAAACATATCTTTATTCAAGAATAAACCATATACTACGACTTCCTGCGGAATCGCCACCAGTTTTCCATCGATGGTATTCGCGGTTTTCACTACATCCCTCATGTTTTCTGCACAGGCAAGCCCTGAAAGATCCAATAGTTTCCCTTCCGAACCCAGAGCCTCTATCGTATCAGGGTTCAATAAATAAAGATCATCCATATCATTCCTTGCCCTGTCCAGCGCTACATCGTCATAGGTTTTCTCCTGATAATTCTCCGCCGTATAAGTATTGTATTCCACCCGCACATTCAACTCTTCCTCTGCCAGGGCCACTGTCATGTCAAAAGCGCTTCTGGCCATATTCTTCGCATTCGGATTCGTTTTCTCCATAGGGCCGAACAGATTCACAATTTTTTCACTGTCATCTTCCGAATCTAGGAGGTTTCTGCTCTCTCCTTTCCCGCCGCATGCTGTTATCGCGCAAAGTGCTGCCCCTGCCAGACATACTGCCGCCCACTTTTTCAAACTCCTTCTTTTCATTCCTTTATACCTGGTTCCCTTCTTCTGACATATTTGTTCACTATCTTTTTTAACATCTCCATATTAATCGGTTTTGCCAGATGGACATTCATGCCAGCCTCCAGAGCCGCTTTTTCGTCTTCCGCAAAAGCGTTCGCCGTCATAGCGATAATCGGGATTTCTGCTGCATTTTTTCGCCCCGATGCCCGAATCGCCCTTGTCGCATCATAACCATTCATCACCGGCATCTGTACATCCATCAAAATGGCATCAAACTCTCCTTCTGCCGCATTCTCAAAACGTTCCACCGCCAACTGCCCATTTTCTACAATTTCACAGCTGGCTCCTTCCATCGCCAGGAATTCCTTCAGTATTTCCGCATTAATCACGTTATCCTCTGCCGCAAGGAAATGCAGTCCTTCCAAACTGCCGCTCTCCTCTGCTTTCGGTTCCTCTCTTTCCGCAAAATCCTTCCGCATCTCCAAAATTTTTTCCCTGAACGCGGATACAAAAAACGGTTTGTTCATGATCCCCGTATTCTTTATTTGAAGCGCTTCTTCCAGCCCATCCACGCCATGATCTGCCAGAAGCAGAATCAGCACCGTATCTCCTGTCACTTCCCGCAGCTTCGCTATTTCTCCGGCATCAAATGCGTCATGGGCATTCCAGTTCAGCAACACTGCCTGATATTCTTCAGCGCTTCTCCCTAGAATATCTGCCGCTTCTTCTAAATGAAAAGCCGTATCCACCGAAATTCCTATATCTTCCATCAGCGCCCGAATCCCGTTGCTGGCTTCTCCATTGCCGTCCACTGCTAAAATCCTGGAAATTCCGCTCTTTTTCCAAAACTGCTTATCCATCTGGTCTTCCGGCACGCGGAATTCCAGCTCCACTTTAAAAATACTTCCTTTATCTATTTCGCTGGACACATCGATGGTTCCTCCCATAAGCTCCACGATATTCTTGGTAATCGCCATCCCGAGCCCCGTACCCTGCACCTTATTCGTCGTGCTGTTTTCCGCCCTGGTAAATGCATCAAAGATCGTCACCAAATATTCCGGCGTCATTCCATAGCCATCGTCCTCTACCTCGATCCTAATATGCTCAAACTGAGGGGACCGCTCCTTCAATCCAATAATGCGGAACCAGATATTGCCTCCCTCCTGCGTGTATTTCACCGCATTGGAAAGCAGATTGATCACCACCTGGTTGAGCCTCGTCTCATCCCCCATTAAATATTCATGCTTGATCCCCGTTACGTCCACATGGAATTGCTGGTTTTTCGCGCTTGCCATCGGACGTATGATCGCATCTATGGAAGAAACCAGGTCATTTAAAGTAAACTTTTCTACGGTAAGAACAACTTTCCCGCTCTCGATCTTGGATACATCCAGAATATCGTTGATCAGGCTGAGCAGATGCTGGCCGGAATCCATAATCTTTTTCGTATATTCCCTCACTTTATCCGGGTTTTCCGCATCCCTGGCAAGCAATGCCGTAAATCCAAGCACCGCGTTCATAGGCGTTCGAATATCATGGGACATATTGGAAAGGAACATCGTTTTGGAATTGCTCGCCATCTGGGCCGCATGCAGAGCCTCCGCCAGCTGCTTGTTATGTATCTCCCTCTCCGCTTCCCGTTCCCTCCTGATCCCGTTCTGCTGGCGCTGGTTAAAATAATATAAAGTACAGCACAGGAAAAAAGCGGTCAGCATAACACCCACTACGACAAGAATATTCTGATTTACTGTTGTCCCCTCCTGCTGGATTGCCTCGATCGGCACATAGCCAATCAGGTAGATCGTTCCTCCGTTCACCGCCCACATATAATTCAAGGCATCTTTCTTCTGCACATCGTGGTAAAAAAGAATGTTCTTTCCGCTTTCGATGCATTGGGCAACTTCCCTCTGGAGATCCTCCTCCAAAATATTGTTCGCCCGGTAAAAATCTTCTAAATTCAGATGGCCGGCATCCCTCTCGCCCATCCCCTTCGGCTTCAGCACCATCCTTTCCGTTTCCGCATCCATGACATACAGCATGGCTCTTCCATTATAAAATCCATTGGGAAGGGATTCATCAAGGGAATCATAAACATATTCCACATAAAGCATCGCGATCTCCTGGCCGTCCTTTACGACAGGGCATTTCATCGTATAAGCCCACGTCCCCATATAGTTCACATAAGATTGGGAAACCGGCAGTCCTTCCACAGTGCCGCCCGCTGAAAAATCCAGCTCTCCCTCCGAAAAAACTTCCCCCGTATTGGATACGCCTTGCGTTTCTCCCTCCATGATCATTGCTATTCTTACCATTGTCTTATTTTTCTCATAAGAACGAATAAATTCTTCCGGATCTTTTATCGTAGCCATTTCCTGCGCCATCAGCTTCTGGAATTCCGCCTCTTTTACCAGAACCGCTTCAATCGTTCCTTTCATCAGATCCAGGCTTTCGCTCAAATTTTGAATGGCAGACTCAGCCATCTCTGCGGATATCTTCCTCGCAACAGAAAAAACGACCGTCCCCAGAACGCAAAATACTAATATAATAGAAAGAAGCAAAGGAATCCCTCTGTCCGCTTTGCTTCTGTTTCGCTTTTCTCTCATTCTCAATCTCCCTAAACCATCCATCGCGCCGTTTCAGATTTTTATTTACTCTCATATGCACATTATACCTTCTTGCTTATTTTTGTGTCAATATGGATTGGAATTTTCCCATAGGAACCAGTTCAAGCAAGCATTTTTCCACCCGGCAATACATAATATAAGAACAATGATAACAACAATAAATGGGATTTTATTATGGGTTATGACGGTTATTATGCTACGGGGATACGTGTCGCTATCGTAGGCAGGAATAAGGATACGTTAAACTATGAAAAAGCGTTGGATGCTATGGGGGTTCGTTATCTGACAACTATGGACCCGGGAATGCTCCCTGATATGGACGCTCTTCTGCTCCCCGGCGGGGGGGATATCACCCCGGCATTTTTCGGGCAGAAAAACCATGGTTCCAGAAATATTGATATCGAATTGGACATTATCCAGCTCCAGGCCCTGGATATTTTCTATAAACTAAAACGGCCGGTCCTCGGCATTTGCAAGGGTATGCAGGTGATCAACGTCTATTTCGGGGGAACGATTATTCAGGATATGGCAGAATCCTCCCGCCACGCATGGGAAAACGGGGATAAGCTGCATTCTACCGCTGTGCGGGAAGGCTCATTCCTTGAAAAACTCTATGGGAAGCATATGATTACAAACAGCGCGCACCACCAGGCCATAGACCGGCTCGGACGGGAACTGCGGGTTATCCAAAACGCTGATGATGGTATTGTCGAAGGAATCGTCCATGACAGGCTTCCTATCCTTGGGGTGCAATGGCATCCGGAAAGACTGTTCTTCGGCCAGGGAGGCTGCCCGCCCGCACATAATCCCTCTGACGAACCTGCTGATGGGATACCCCTTTTTTCCTATTTCCTGTCCCTGTGTTCTTCCGATTCCTGAATGTTCTTCCGGCTTTTCCTTCCTGCGGCAGGATTTCTTTTCCCGCGCCTCTTCCTGCCCTCTTTTATTCCGGCCTTCCCTTCTCCGGCGTGTGCCTGGAAACCGCCTTTGATTTCTGCCCTGGCCCGTTCTCCAGCCAGCTCAAACAACGAAGCAATGATTTTCTTTATCATGGAAGCGGTTTCTTCATCCAGTTCCTTATAAGCTGTTACGACGGCTGTCATGTTTTTCTTCCAGTCCGCAGTAAAATCGATCAGGGTGGCCGCCCTGGATGCTGAAACCACTTCATATAATGTATCCACAAACGAGTGTATCTGTTCCTCGTTCAGGGAAAGAATCCACTCGTTCAGCGTCTCATCCATAAACTTCCTGCCTTTATAGATATCCTTCACCCGGACAAACTCATCTTCTTTTACCAGCCAGCTGTATGGGTCATGCTGTAAAAGCCCGAAAGACTTGCTTTCCACCACCATATATCCTGCCGCATGGGATTCCAGAAGCATCCCTACCAAAGACGAATGGGGAATGATTTTGACCACCCGGTCGGCAATCCTGTCATAATTCCCCTGTTTTCTTATTTCCGGCCGGAATCCCGGTCCATCGTGGTTGTAAACCTTCACGATCCTCCTGCCAATCTCCTCCTGACAGTTCATCGCCGCAAATGTCGCGAAATTCCCTCCCTTGGAATGCCCTCCCAGATAAAAAGGCCCTTCGAATTGCGATGCCGCCTCATTCAGGTATTCCACGCTCCTGACCTGCCCGATGACCGGCTTGGAAAAGGCAAGGTTAAAATCTTCCTTCCAGCCGACAATCGTTTCGTCCGTCCCTCTGTATGCCACATATATTGTTCCATCTTCCAGAAAGAATGTAACGGCAGAAAACTGTGTTTCCTTATCCGTTTCGATAATATTGACATAACCATTCATCCGAAGCGTGGAAAAACGGGCGCTGTCCAGCATTCGCCGGAACAGCGCCGTATTATTTCCCCGATACCTTTCGTCTGCAAAAAGCCTGTCCTTCTCCTGATGCGCGTCCAAAAATCCCATGGAAACAGAAGATGCACGCCCTCCGGCTTCCGGGACGATGCCGTCGAATTTTAAATAAGCGAACTGGCATAAAACAAGGCTGTCCACCTCATTCAGCGGCTTTTCGGAAAACGTATAATCCCCATATTCTTTGATATAATCCAATATTGTACCCATACTTAAAACCGCGCCTCCAAATGCCCGATGTTTTTAATAAGCACAGAAACCGTTCCGTTCTCATTCGTTATGAACTCCACGCTTCCCGGATCTTTATACTGTTCCATCGGAATCTTAATCTCGATGCCCGTATCCGTAAATAAATGCTGTTTCTGGTATTTCCTCGTCGTCGTTTCGCTTTGCGGAAGGACTTCTTCTTTCACCATATTATATCTTTCCATTTTATCCTGAAACGCCGTCTTTAATTCCGGTTTTTCCTCAAAGATCCTTTCCGCGATCTCCTCCACCACAAAACCGCCTTTTTCCTCCAGCTCTTCCTGAATAATGCTTTTCGCCCTCATCTGCGCCTCATACTGCCCCGCCTCGCCGTATCCTTCCTTTTGCACGGCCTCCACCGCCTTCGTTACGATGGACAGCTTGGATTTATGGGACATATGGGAAGAACATTTCAAAAATAAATAAGAAAAATAATCCGTCTTTTCCCCGTTCACTTCATATTTTTTTTCCACCACCTGCACTGACAGGTCATCCAGCCGTATGATCGCCGCTTCGCTCAGCCGCTGGGACTCCGGCGGCAGAATGGATTTATGGCGGATGATCTCGTTCGTATTGCCGCCTTCCTCCAGCGCCATTGTCCTGTGTGTATAGAGCGATTTATAATTCATTTTCAGCAGCCCCAGATATTCCGCTTCCCCATACCGGAAACGGACTACGATCAGGTCCGCCGGCGGGATATCAATATTGCTGTTCATAATGCTGTATAAAAATTCCGCCATATCCTTGCTGGCATCCACAAAAAAATCATCGGAATATTGCGTCAGCATTTGATAAACTTCCGATTCTTCTTTATAAAACTGGCAGCTCTTTCCATCATCCCCGGAAAATACCCGGGCGATATGCTCCTTCAGGAAATCCGCAAACTCTGACCCGAATTCCAGCTCCCCGTCCGACAGCACCGGCATTCCCACCGTAGAGTCCAGGATATGCACGATCGCCTTTTTTATCCGTATCTCCTCTTTTACCATCTTCCTGTATCCTCTCTGTTCCTATATCCATGCTTTCCCGCTCTTATCTTCTCCATGTTCTGGGCGACAGCAGCACCATCATCGGAAGCAGCTCCAGCCTCCCTGCCAGCATGTCGAACATCAATACCAATTTGGAAAAAACGGAAAAAGCAGCATAATTCCCCGCAGGCCCTACCATGTTAAAACCCGGCCCCACATTATTAAAAGTCGTCGCAACCGCTGTTATGTTGGTAACGAAATCAAATTCATTCAATGAGATCAGCACAAAGGAGCCAAGCAATATCATGACATAAATCATCGTATATACCTGAATTGACTTGATCACCCCGTCTTCCACAATATGCCCGTCCATATGGAGTTTCTTAATGCTCCTTGGGTGGATCACGGAAAAAATTTCATTTTTCACGGAACGCAGCAGCACGATCAGCCGGGATACTTTAAAGCCGCCCCCTGTGCTTCCGGCGCAGGCCCCCAGCAAGGTCAGAAGAAAAAGGATCGTTCTGGAAAATTCCGGCCACACGTTATAATCCAAAGTAGCGAAGCCTGTAGTCGTTATCACCGATGCTACCTGGAACATGGAATGGTGGAACGCCTCCCATCCGCTTGCAAAAAAACCTCTTACATTCACCGCGATCAATAGGGATGCCGCCAGCACAATTCCAAGATAATATCGAAGCTCCTCGCTGCCAAACGCCTCTTTCGGCCTTTTTATCAGCAATAGGTAAAACACCTGGAAATTAATGCCGCACAGCAGCATAAATATAATAAATATCGTCTGTACCGTCATGGAATAGCTGCCAATGCTGGTATTCAGCAGTCCAAACCCTCCCGTTCCGACTGTGGAGAAAGTAAGGGTGGATGCCTCATACAAATTTAATCCGGCGAACATCAGCGCCGTGATCTCAATCAGCGTGATCGCCAGATAAATCCCATAGAGGATCATTGCTGTATTTTTTATCTTCGGCACCAGCTTTCCTACGCTGGGCCCCGGGCTTTCCGCCCTCATCAAATGCATATTGTAGCTTCCGGACAGGGGCAGCACTGCCAGAATGAGTACCAATACCCCCATGCCGCCGATCCAATGGGTAAAACACCGCCAGAACTGAATACACCTCGACAATCCTTCTACATCCGTCAATACCGTCGCTCCGGTCGTCGTCAGGCCGGATATCGTTTCAAATAAAGCATCCGTATATGTGGGAAACTCGCCGCTCAGATAAAAAGGCAGCGCTCCTACCAAACTTAGCAGAATCCAGCTTAAGGACACTGTCACAAACCCTTCCCTGGCATAAAACACCTGGTTCTTCGGCTTGAACCGTCTGCCGACCAGGCTGACCGCCAGACATCCTGCCATAACGTACAAAAAGTAAAATGCACTGCTTTCCCCATAAATCAGCCCCACCAGCAAAGGCAATGTCATAAACAGCGCAGCAAATTCCAACACCCTGAATAAAATATAGCGAATTACCGAATAATTCATACCTCTTCCCTCTATTCCATCAAGTCATTTCACCCATTAGGGTTTTAATATGTCTTTAATATCGTGCAGCCCTGTTATCGTCGTAACAATCACCACCGTGTCCCCCACAGCGATCTTGCTCTGCCCGCCGGGCGTTATGATATTCCCTTTATGGTTGATGCTGCACAGAAGCATATTCGGTTTTAACCGCAGTTCCTGCAAAGGAATCCCCACCACCGGAGAATCTTCCTTAACAATGAATTCCAAAGCCTCCACCCTGTCGTTGCTCATGCGGTAAAGCGTTTCGATATTGCTGCCTATGGAATTCTGAAGGGCGCGGACATGCTTGACGATGGACTCCGCCGTAATATATTTCGGATAAATAACCGTCCCAAGCTCCAGCCCGCCGATGATTTCATCATACGCAATCCTATGTACCTTGGTAATCAGCTTCGCCTTGGAAATACTTTTGACAAAAAGCGAAAGCATGATATTTTCTTCGTCGAAATTGGTCAGCGCCACAAAAGACTCCGCTTTCGGAAGCCCTTCCTCCATCAGCAGATCCCTGTCCGTGCCGTCCCCGTAAATCAGCATAGCCTGGGGAAGCAGTTCGCTCAGCTCCTCGCACCTCTCTTTATTCCTTTCCACAATTTTTACCGATACCCCTATGGAAATCAGCTGCTTGGCCAGATAATACGCCGTTTCACCGCCCCCTACAATAAAAGCGCTTTTTGCCCTCATCGTGGGAACACCCAGCTTCTTAAAAAACTGGATGCTGTTTTTCACCGATCCCACCACGGAAATTTCATCCTTTGCCCGCAGTATGAAATTACCGTCCGGAATATATACATTTTCTTCCCGCTCCACCATGCAGACAAGCACATCGCACTTCATGCCGGCAGATACGTCTTTTAATGCCTTATCACAGAGGAAAGACCCTTCTTCTACCCGATACTTGACCAGCTCGATCCGTCCCTTTGCAAAAGTATCGATCTTAATCGCCGACGGGAACTTTAGCACCCTGGCGATCTCCATAGCCGCCGCATCCTCTGGGTTGATTACCATGGAAAGCCCCAATTCCTCTTTAATAAAATTAATTTCCCTGCTGTAAACCGGATTGCGGACCCTCGCAATCGTATGGCAGCCGCCCGCTTTTTTCGCGATCAGGCAGCACAGCAGATTCAGCTCGTCCGACCCTGTCACGGCGATCATCAGATCCGCGTCCTCTATCCCGGCATCCCTCTGCGTGGAATAGCTGGCTCCGTTTCCCGTAATGCCCATAACGTCATAATTAATAGTAGTGTTCTTCACCGCATCGCTTTTCACATCGATGACCGTTATATTATGCCCTTCTTTGCTCAACTTCTCCACAATCGTAGAGCCTACATTCCCACAGCCTACAATAATGATCTGCATAACATCCTCCCCCTAAGGCGCAATCCCTTCCAGCCTTTTCCTGATTTCCTCATGCTGTTGCTTAATGCTCAAATAAAGCCCTATGGTTTCATCCTTCTGCTCCTCGTACTTCGCGATCACTTCATCGTAATGCTCCATCAGGCAGTCCACCGTCTGTTTGTTTATCTTATGGTTATCCGCATCCTCCTGCAGAATCTTCCGAATCTTCCCGCTGTCAAAAGAATCCTTATAACTGCGCTTCCCATAAAGGGCGCTTAACATATCGGCCACAGCCGCTATCTGCTGGGGCAGGGTCAGATCCTTTTCCGAAAGCCCTCTGTGGTATCCCGTCCCGTCCAGCTTTTCATGATGCCTTGCCGCAATCTCCAGCACATCCTCATGCACCAGCCCGGAAAGAATCATTTCCGTAATCCTCACATGGGCCCTCATCACCCGCATATCTTTTTCATCCAGCCTTCCCGGAGATTCCAGGATATCGAGGGGAATCGCCACTTTGCCCAGGTCATGCAGAAGCGCGCCGTAATACAAGCTTTGCAGCTCTTTCGCGCCCAGCCCCATCAGCCGCCCCAGCTGCATGGCAAAATTCACTGTGGACATCGTATGTACTACCGTATGCTCGCTCCTGAAATCAATACTGTAAACGAGCATCTCCAAAAATCCCTTTTTGTACTCTTCCGAAAATACGCCCCGGGACATAATATCATTCAGTTCATCCCTGTACTCCCCGCTCGCCAGCTTCGCCGTTATTCCATATTCCTTTTCCGCTTTATGGAAAAGATCCAGCGCTTCCCCGGAAAACTGGATATTTCGATATCTGGAGAAATAATCGTCTTTTATCTTCGTTTCCTTGCAGCGCATAAAGTTATCCATTTTATCCGCCAGCGCAAGACATTCCGTAATATGGGAATATTTGCTTTTCACCATCCCATACCTGCTGTAGTTCAAATGATGGTATAACACGACTTCCGCCTTATCGCCCATAGGGGATAAATATTTCAAAAAAAGAAAACCATAGATCGAATGGGACCATGGGCTTGCCGCCGTCTCAAAATCCGCCACATTATGCAGCCCCTCTTCCCGGTACAGCCCTATATCATGCAGCATCCCAAGCATTGCATAATCCAAAAGCTCCTGTTCGCCGTAATGCCTTTCGTATTCCAGCATCTTATAAAGCATATAACCTACGATCTCTCCATGTGCTATAATTTTCGGATTAATAATACTCAGCGTCCTTCGGATGATTTCATTTACATTTTGACTGTCAATCGCGCTCATAACTCCATCCCCTAATATTTTTCCGGATAATCGGTTCCTGTCTCCGTCTGCATGAGCAGTTTATACCGCTCCGGCTCCCTTTCCATCTTCAGCATCGTATCGAAAGCCCTCAGCACCATCTTGCTTCCGTTACTCCTCATGCCTGTATTCCCCCTGTCCATATGCGCCTTAAAATGATCGATCTGCCATACCATGATATCGACCAGCGTATATCCCTCTATCTTCGTCTTGCAGGAAAAATCCCCCGTTTCCGCATAAAAAAGGAACTCCTCCCCTACCGCAGGCGAAGCCATAAGGCCTTCTGCCAGCTTTTCAAGGAATTCCCCGCTTTCCCCCGCCCCATAGCCAAGCCTGTCCACCGCTTCTCTTACCTTCTGTCCATCCATATAAACCTCCATGATTCCGCTTCGCTGAATCACAAATCCCGATGAAAAATGCCGCTTTTCAGGCATTTTTCGAGAAATGATTTAGTTTCTCTTAGACTGCGTTTTTGCAGCCTTAGTGAAACTTCATTTCTTCCACACTATGATATCAAAAGAAAACATATATTACAAGTCACTCTTATATATTAGAAATAAGTAAATGTACAGGTGTTATCATTTGAAAACAATATCCCTTGTCAACGACTTCCTCTGGAGTTTCCCGCTTTTATTCCTGCTTATGGGAACCCACCTGTTTTTCACCTTAAAACTGCGTATCCCCCAGCGCCGCATTGGAAAAGCCCTGCTTTTATCCATTACGCCTGAAAAACAAGAAATTTCCAGTCGGAAGGCTTCCGATCATAAACGTTCCGACCGGAATCTCTCCGCTTTCGGCGCTCTGGCAACTACCCTGGCCGCCACTCTCGGCACCGGCAATATTATCGGTGTTTCCACTGCTGTCGCCCTTGGCGGGCCCGGCGCTGTCTTCTGGTGCTGGCTCACCGGCATTCTTGGCATGGCCACTTCCTATGCGGAATGTTATCTCAGCGTGCTATATAAAGAAAAAAATGCGGAAGGCTTTTTCGTCGGAGGACCCATGTATGTACTGAAAAATGGCCTGCGTCATAAAACGCTGGCCAAATTTTACGCATTTTGCACCGTATGCGCTGCTTTCGGCGTCGGATGCACCACCCAGGCCAATTCCCTGACACAGACGACCTCTTCTACCTGGGGCCTCTCCCCCCATCTGGTAGGAATTGCCGCTGCTTTTATTTCCGGCCTTGTCATATTGGGCGGCATCCGCTCGATCGGAAACATCTGCATGAAGGTCGTCCCCGTCCTCGGCATCCTTTACATCGGAGGCTGCTGCGTCCTTCTCTTTCTTCACCGCGATGTCCTCGCCCAATCCATCCTTCTGATCCTGCAATACGCCCTTGCCCCGAAAGCCGCCATAGGCGGAATCGCCGGCTATTCTTTAAAACAAGCAGCCAGGTACGGCATTGCCAGAGGACTTTTTACCAACGAAGCCGGTATCGGAACCTCGGCCATCCCTGCGGCGGCTTCCGGCGCCAGCAGCCCCTCCAGGCAGGCTTATGTATCTATGACTGCTGTATTTTGGGATACGGTAGTCATGTGTCTCCTGTCCGGCCTTGTCATCGTCGCCAATATGTTGAAGCACCCGGAGTCTTTGCTGCATGTAAATGAAACAGGGCTCGCCGATGCGGCCTTCGCCTATCTCCCCTTCGGCGGCAGCCAGTTTCTCTCCCTCTCCCTGGCCGCCTTTGCCATCACCACGCTGATCGGCTGGTCCTACTTCGGGGAAAAGGCCTTTGCTTTCTTATGGGGCGACCAAAATATCAACGTTTATAAGCTGATCTATATTGTCATGATTTACATCGGGGCAGTTATCCCTTTAAACGTTGTATGGGAATGCACCGATCTGATCAACGCTGTCATGGTGTTTCCGAATGTCCTGGCACTTTTCCTGCTTCGGGATAAAATAAGGCCGTCCTGACAGGAAGCCGTCAGCCATCAGGTCCCTTGCACGGACTTTGCCCTCCAAATACCACCGTTATCCTCGTCCCTTCCCCCCATTCGCTCTCCAGCTTAAGCCCGGCGTGGTTCTTCGCCACGATATGCTTTACGATCGCCAGCCCGAGTCCCGTCCCTCCCGTAGATTTGGACCGGCTTTTGTCCACCCGGTAAAAACGCTCGAATATCCTCTCCTGATGTTCCTTTCCGATTCCAATCCCCGTATCTTCCACGCAAAGAACAGGGCAGCCTTTCTCTGTCTTCGTTTCCACTCTTACCCTTCCGCCTTCGCGGTTATAACGGATCGCATTGTCGCACAGATTGTAAACCAGTTCCTCCATCATCCGCCGTTCTGAACAAACGATACACCGCTCCCCCTCGAACGCAAGCTCCACCCCATGCTTTTCCGCATGAACTTGCAGCATATTGACGCAAGTATCCGCAATCTCGCGCAGATCGATCATGGCAAATTCTTCTTCCCGCTCCGATGCATCCAGCTCCGAAAGACGTATGACATCGTCAATCAATGTCAGCAGCCGATTGGAATTCCTATGGATTTCCCCCGCAAAACGGACGATATCCTCCCCAGCCGCCATCCCATTTTCGATCAGCTCCGAATAACCCGATATCGCAGCCAGCGGCGTCTTCAATTCATGGGATACATTCGCCGTGAATTCCTGCCGCATTCCCGCGTTCTTTAAAATATCCTCATGCTGCTTCCGGATGGTCTCTACAAAAGGGACAAGTTCCTCATATGCCTCCTCCAAGGGATGCTCCACATTCTGCGCAATCCTTTCGATCGGCGCCAGCAAGTTTTTTGTCAAAAAGCGGGCGATCACCATACAAAGAACGAGCAAAATCACCAGGATCAGGAATACCGCCGGAAGAATTCCCGCAAAAATGCTCCATATGCTGTCCGCTTCCCTCGCTACGCGGATCACACTCCCGTCTTCGAGCCTGACTGCATAATAGAAAGAACTTTTCTGCACCGTATGGGATCTTCGTACCGCCTCCCCTTCTCCTTCTTCCAAAGCCTGTAGGATTTCCGGCCGGCCGCTATGATTGTTCATTTCCGCGGCATCCGCGCTGTTTTCAAAAATAACTTCCCCTTGGCCGTCCACCCATGTCACCCGCAACAGCCCGCCGGAAGCGACAAGGTCGGATTGTAAAATATCCTCCCGATTTTCCGCTTCTTTTAATAAATAAGCATCCGTCCGCAGATCCTCCAGTATCTGCCCGCAAAACAGTTCATAGCAGACAAAGGCCACCAGCAGCATCGTCGCCAGGCTGGCCATGGCCGCGATCGCCGTCATCTGTACATAAATTCTCTTCTTCATCCTGCCTCCACAGCTATGCCATAAGCATATACCCCACATTTCTCACTGTTCGGATCATCTCCCCCGCCCCCTTTAATTTCTGGCGCAGCGTTTTGATATGCATATCCAGCGTCCTCGACTCCCCTTCAAAATCAGTTCCCCATACCCGGTCCAGAATCATATCCCTCGTCGTAACGATTCCGGCCCTGTTCATCAGCAACTTTAAAAGCTCGTATTCCTTGTAAGTCAGCTCGCAGGGTTCTCCTCCCACCGTCACAAGCCGCCTTTCCTCATCCAGGCAGACATTCCCTATTTGCAGCTGTCTTTCCTCCACCGCCCGGCTTCTCCGCAGCAGCGCCTTGACTCTCGATATGAGTTCCATCACCCCGAAAGGTTTTGTCATATAATCGTCGGCCCCCATATCCAGCCCTTTTACCTTATCGATCTCCGACGTTTTAGCCGTCACCATAATAATTGGTATGTTCCTCGTCCCTGCCAGATTCCGCAGCTTCCTTACCACCGACAGCCCGTCTTCATCCGGCAGCATAATATCCAGCAGAACCAAATCCGGCTTTTCCTGCTCCATCTCCTTGTAAAAATCCTTTGCGCATGCAAAATCCCGGATCTCATATCCCGCATTCTTCAACGCAAACATTTCTATCTCCCTGATATTCCCGTCATCCTCTACAATATATACCAACGCCATACTTTTTCACCCTTTTTATGGTAACATATATTTTTCCTTCATCCGTTTCACATCCTCGCCAAATTCCGGGTGGTTCTCCCCCTTCAGCAGATCCAAGTATCCATGTGCGGCGAATTCCTCTTCCGCAGCCTCAATCAAACTAACCGCAAGATTAGAGCAATGGTCTGCCACACGTTCATAATTTGTCGTAATGTCCGACAAGATAAATCCCATCTCGATCGTGCATTTTCCCTTCCGCAGCCTCTTAATATGCCTCTTTTTGATTTCTGCGTTCAAAGAATCGATGGCTTCTTCCAAAGGCTCTACTTCTCTTGCCAGTTCCAGATCCTCCTCTTCCAGCGCTTTCCAGGAAATATCCACGATATCCTGCACCGCCTGGGAAAATATCCTCAATTCCTCCGATGCCTTATTGGAAAAACAAAGATTTTTTTCTGCCAGCTCTTCCGCCGCTTCTTTAATATTCAACGCATGGTCCGAAATCCTCTCCAGATCGCCAATATTATGCAGCAGCAATGACAGACTGCTGTTTTCGCTTGCCGAAAGATCCCCCCCGCTTAATTTTACCAGATAGGAACCCAGTTCGTCCTCATAATCATCCACTTTCTTTTCTAATATTTCTACCTGCCGCGCTTTTTCCCCATTATAGCTGGAAATCAGCGACATAGCCAGAAAAATTGCTTCCCTGGCGCACTGCGCCATGTCGGCAGCCGCCGCGCGGCACTGTTCCAGCGCCAGGCCGGGCGTGGCAAGAAAACGGGCATCCAATATCTGCAAAGCCCCCTCCCCGCTGCCAGCCCCGGCGGCTTCTGTTTCCTCCTCCCGGATCGTCAGACAGGCCAGCTTTTCCAGCCATGAAGAAAAAGGAAGCAAGACAGCCGTGGCAAACAAGTTAAATACCGTATGCACCGCCGCAATCCCTGCCGCGTTCGCGCTTCTCCCCATGAAGTCAAACCCTACTGCGGCATTCGCTCCATAAAAAACGAGCATGAAAACCGCCGTACCGACCAGATTAAAATACAAGTGAATCAGCGCCGCCCTTTTCGCGTTCCGGCTTGCCCCGATCCCGGAAATCATGGCTGTTACACAAGTACCGATATTCTGTCCCATAATGATGGGAACCGCTGCCCCATAGGATACCGCCCCCGTCGCGCATAACGCCTGAAGGATGCCCACCGATGCCGACGAAGACTGAATTACCGCCGTCAGGACAAGCCCTGCTAATACCCCCAGCACCGGATTGGAAAATGCAGTCAGAATCCCCGTAAATTCCGGCACATCCGCCAAAGGCTTTACCGCCCCTGACATCGTTTCCATCCCGGACATCAATACTGCGAAACCAATAAAAATCATCCCTGCATTTTTTAATTTCTCCTGTTTGGAAAACAGGAAAAATACGACTCCAAGAGCCGCCAGCGCCGGCGCGAAGGAAGACGGCTTGAACAGACGTATCCAAAAATTACTGCTCTCAATTCCTGCCAGGCTTAAAATCCAGGAAGTCACCGTCGTCCCCACATTCGCCCCCATAATGATTCCGACCACAGAAGACAATTTCATGATCCCCGCATTCACAAAACCGACCACCATTACCGTTGTCGCGGAGGACGACTGGATTACCGCTGTCACCCCTGCACCCAGCAGAACCGCTTTCCATCTGCTGTTCGTCAGCTTCTCCAACAGCATCTCCAGCCTTCCTCCCGATGCCCTGGAAAGCCCGCTGCCCATCACATCCATTCCATACAAGAAAAATGCCAATCCTCCTGCCATAGTAAGAATTCCAAAAAAATCCATAACAACCTCGCATTCCGCCGCCTCTCGCAGCCGTAAAAAATGTTCCCTTTTAGTTTCTCATTTTTTTCATTCTATATTACGCATGTAAAATGGAAGGCATTTCTATGTAAAACCCATGTAAAATATCCAGTCTATGAACCGTATTTTTTTCACCATACCAATATATTTTTTTATATAAGTTTTTCTCCATCTATGGTATAATAAAAAATATTCCAAACAAGTCGAAGGAGGGTTTACATATGGAAGCAAACATGCAGAAAATTCTTGCGAAAGCGGACCGGCGGATTCAGATGAAGGTGTTTACCGGCCACTTCGTTACTCCCCACTCTCATATCACACGCTACCTCGATATGACTACATTGAAAACAAGGGCTTCAGAAGCTTCGGCTGTTGCCGAAACATTGGCGCAGCGCTACAGCATGCAAACGATCGTGGACACAATTGTCTGTCTCGACAATACAGAGGTCATCGGCGCTTATCTGGCCGCAGAACTTACCAAAACCGGCATTGTATCCATGAACGCCCACCAGACCATATACGTCATCAAACCGGAAATCATCAGCGGACAGATCGTATTCCGGGACAACTATAAGCCTATGCTGGAAAAGAAAAATGTATTTATCCTGCTGGGTACCGCTTCCACTGGCGAGTCATTGGAAAACTGCTACCACAGCGTCCTTTACCATGGCGGCAAAGTAGCTGGCATTTCTGCCGTATTCAGCGCCATTACGAAGATGGACGGGATCCCGATTGAATCCATTTTTTCCACGCAGGATATTCCCAACTACGCCAGCCACCGGCCCAACGAATGCCCGCTCTGCAAGCAAGGGCAGCCGATCAACGCGCTCGTGAATGGATATGGGTATTCCAAATTGCAGTAAAAATCGTAAGACGCATACTACAAAAAGTGCCATGCAATCGGAAAACCTTTTGCATGGCACTTTTATCTGCCTGATATTATTTTACACCAGAATCCTCTCTAGTGATGTCCTCTCCCATGATGCCCTCTTCCGTGGTGTCCGCCTCTGCCTGAACGGCTGCTTTGCACAGATGCCTGCTGGTTCACGCAGTGGTCGCAGATCCCGTCTTCGTTCTCATCAATAAAATAACCGCAAACACCATCCACATGGCCGCATACGCTGTTTCCATCTGCATCCACACACCGGCTGTTGTCGCAGATGCCATCTCCGTCCTCGTCAATAAAACAGTAATTTTCAGCACAATTCTGGCCGTTGCAATGATACTGCCCATGCGCAGATACCGGTAAAGACATGGAAAATGCCGCCAAACATGCCAGCCCTGCCACAACTGTTTTCTTCATAACCAATAACCTCCAATCATCATACCTTTTCACACTGTTTCCACATACCGTTTCATCCACGGATATGCGCCGTTCCTTATGCCCCCATTATAACACCTGCACCTTCCATATGCAACTGCCCTCCTCCTTATTTATTGTATTTAATTGCATACATTTTGGAAAAAAATATAGGGAAATCAATTTCCGCAGGCAGCATCATGGGCCGATGGAACGGCTGGGGATTTGCAGATGCGGGAATGGGATCCGGCTGCCATTTCTGCGGGGAGATTCCAGTTGTTGTGTGGAATCAGAAATTTCACTTATGAAATGGTCAATAGCCCAGGGGGAAATTGCCATGGATGGCAATTTCAGGAAAAAAGGACACGGATGTCCTTTTTTTCCGCCCCGGACGATTTACTATGATTTTCCCATTTCATTAGTGAAATCTGATTGCAAACTTCAACTGGAATTTCCCCGCAGAAATGGCAGCCGGATCCCATTCCCGCATCTGCAAATCCCCAGCCGCTCCATCGGCCCATGATGCTGCCTGCGAAAATTGATTTCTCTGGGAAAAATACATTTTCTGTTGACAATTCCTGACAGTTGCTATATGATATGAATTGTTTTTCACATTGTGAACTTTTCACTTTATGAACTTTCTTATTATTCCAGCGAAAGGAGCAATCTGGTATGAACGAGGAATTATTGGAAGCATGGCTCAGGCTTTCTACCATACTATGCAACGACAGGATCGTTTCCGAAATGCCTTATAACGAGGCGCTGATCTGCAATATTCTCTACCGCCGCCAGCGGCAGGATAAAAAAGGGACAACGACCGCCACCGACCTGTGCCGGCAGACGAAAATGCTGAAATCACAGATGAACCGAACGCTGCAAAGCATGGAAGATAAAAAGATTATCACCAGGCGGCGTTCCGATACGGACAAAAGGCAGGTCTTCATCTTCCTGAATCCGAACGCCAAAGCCTTTCAGGAACAGCATGCCAAAAGCTTGCAGCTTATTGATATGCTGGCCCAAAAAGCAGGCCCGGAAAAATCAAAGGCAGCAATGGAACTTTTCACCTTTATTGCCGACATGGCAGAAGAAATTATGGAGGATAGCAATGATTAAAATATTAGTAGATTCTTCTTCGGATTATGAATTAAAAGAAATCAAGGAAAAAAACTTTGAATTCGTCCCTATCCACATTACCCTTGGCAATGCGGACTATATCGATGGGATTTCCCTGGATAAAAACGAGTTTTATGAGATATTGGAAGAAAGCGGTGACTTCCCGAAAACTTCCCAGCCCTCCCCACAGGCTTTTCTCGATATCTTCCAGACTGCAAAAGAGAACAAGGACACCCTTTTATGCATCCTGCTCTCTTCCTCTTTAAGCGGCACATGCCAAAGCGCCCAGATCGCAAAAACAATGGCGGACTATGACGATATCCATATTATCGATTCCCTGGCCGCCTCCTGCATGATTAAGATTCTGGCAGACTATGCCTGTGTCCTGGCAAAAGAAAATGTACCCGCAAAAGAGATCGTTGCCAGAGTAGAAGAATTAAAATCCAGGGTGACTCTCTTCGCCGGTCTGGATACGCTGGAATACCTCTGCAAAGGGGGACGGCTTTCCAAATCTGCAGCCGCTATCGGGGAACTGGCCAATATCAAGCCGGTAATCACTGTGACAAAAGAGGGCGCAGTAGGCATCCTCGGAAAGTGCCTCGGCAAAAACAAAGCCATTGCCCAAGTTTTCAAACATGTACAAGAAACCGAAGCAGACCCTTCCTTCCCATTCTATACGATCTATACCCACGGAACTGAAAATTGCAGTCTTTTAGAGGAAAAGCTGCAAGGAAACGGCTATGAGGTCAGCCAGAGGCTTCAGGTAGGAGCCACGATAGGCGCCCATATCGGCCCAGAAGCCTTCGGTGTCGTATTCGTATCGAAATAAGCCAGTTTTTCTACATACCAAGTGGGTTCCGCATTCTCATCGGAGGGAATCACGCGATTGGACACATAGCGGAACCCGCCGTTTTCCATCGGCCTGACCACTACCTCGTGGCAAAAGGCCTTCTCCATATTTTCCTTCGGCCAGACCGCGTTTACGGTCAGACGGAGCGTCCCGTCCTCATTTTCCTCACAGGCAACCACTTCGGGATATGGGGCATTGGGGGAACTGGCGCAGTCATAAAACCCTCTTGTCTTGTATACATAGGCCTGTTCTTCTTCCCGATATTCCTGCTGCCTATGCAGCATCTCTTTCTCTATGGAAAAATACGACTGTATTACTGTTTCATATTCTTCTTCCGGCACCAAATAGGAAGCCCCGTCCACGGACTGCTGATAAGGAATCGGAACGCCATAGGCATAAGAATACAATTTCGCAAATAAATCATCAAAATCCAATGCTTCCCAATTTCCTTCCGTCCAGTCCTGCAAAAACATGTCGTTGGCTCCATACCCTATCGGAAGGATATATTTGCGGTTCCATTCCCGGTATTTTTCATCCAGCGGTTCCACGCGGATGGCCGTATATCCCTGGGATCCGTCATATCCCTCCGGAACTTCCTCCCGAAAGAACAGATAGCCGTTGGCAGAATATTTCCATTCTTCTGCCGGATAGCGTTCCATATAATCCACCTCGGGCATTCCTCCCTTCCAGTGCAGGACGCTTCTCGTCACAAAAACAGTTCCTTTCTCCGATTCCAAGTCAAAACGGATAAAGCCTCCGTCATCCATAATCGAAAAAACCGTCTGTTCTCCGTCCTTCCCCTCTTCTGCCAGCCTAATAAAGGCTTTCATCCGTTCCGGGTGCGTCAGATTCACCTGGTTCTCATTTTCCCGGTCAACCGCGCAATAACCGCATTCCCCCATTCTATCCACGATAGCCTCTATCGTTTCCAGGCTTCCCAGCGTATTCTCCCTGACCGCCCTTTCATAAATATCCCTGTAAACCTCCGCTGCCTCACTGGATTCCAGCTTTTGTTCTTCCTCATAACTGCCCGTTGCTGGTCCTCTCTCTTCCGCTTCCCCGCTGTCAGCTTCCTCGCCCGCGCCCTCGGCCTCATAAAAATCCGCATTCTTATATCCGTCCATTCCCACGCTTTTTCCGCATCCGCATATGGCCAGCATCAGAATCGCCTCAAGGAAAACAACCTTACGGAGTCTCTCCCTCTGCCGGCTGCCCGCCCTGATGTTCTTTGCGGAACCATACATCCAGCACTTGGCTGACCTTTTCCACCACATAGCCGCTTCCCCCTCTCTCTTTCACATCTTCCACCATGCTTACGATCAGAATCGGGTTTTTTTCATCCTGTCCAGTGCTGAATACCGCAAACCAGCCAAGTTCCGTGCCGGACGCATCCTCTTTGGAGTCTTTTATTTCCGCTGTTCCCGTCTTCCCTGCCAGAAGCACGTCATCCCTGCGAGCGGCATACCCTGTCCCTTCCGCATCGTTTACTACTCCTTTCAGCCCTTCCAGCACCCGGTTCGCCGTATCGGCTGAAACCGCCCCGGGTATCCATTGCTGCGGCTGCGCTTCCTCCTGGTACACCAGATAGGGCTTTATCATATTTCCCTCATTGCGGAAAGCCGTATAAATACAAGCGAGGTGCAGAGGGTTTACAAGCATCTGCCCCTGTCCGTAACCGCTGTCTGCCAGCTGTATCTCTGTTCCTATTGTTTCCCCGTTGGAATATTTCGAAGGGGACATGTTGATTTCAAAAGGAACTGCCTCGTTAAAACCAAACTTATTCAAATACTGCTGCATATTTTCCGCCCCGATTTTCAAGGCCGCCTTTGCAAAATAAATATTATCGGAACAAATCAGCGCTTTCTCCAAAACCGAAGGATCATACTCATGAAGCGTCGTAATATAATAATCCCCCCAGGAACTGTCTTTCTGCCAGCTCAACCCTTCCTGCCCATAATCCTCTTCCGGGTCCACCGTGCCGCTTTCCAGCCCGACCGCCGCCGTCACTGGCTTAAAAGAGGACCCGGGACACCATACTTGGCGGAACCGATTATACAAGGGCTGCCTTTCATCCCCGTTCAACGCATCCCACTGCGCTTGGGACATTCCCAGGATAAACTGGTTATTATTATATGCCGGGGTGCTGACCAGGGCAAGCACTTCCCCCGTCTCAGGATCCATCGCCACGCTGCAGCTTTCATCCGCTTTAAACTGTCCGTACAAAAGGGACTGCACCTGTATGTCGATGGTCAGCCTGACATCAATGCCGTTCTGCACTCCCCTGTTCGCCAGCTCCTGTTTCACTCCCCCTTCTTCCTTTTCTATATAGATCCGGCAGCCGTTTTCCCCTTTCAGCTCCTTTTCAAACAGGCTCTCCATCCCGCTTCTTCCAATCACGCTGTTGGCCGTATAGCCTTCCCCTGCATGTTTTTCCAGATCTTCTGCCGTTACATTCTGTACATAGCCAATCAAATGTGACGCAATCTTCCCAAAAGGATATTCCCTCACTTCCGTATCGGAGATCATGACTCCGGGAACCGCAAGCAGCTTGTCCTGCCGTTCTTTTTCCCTTATCAGCTCTTCTTCCGGCTCCAATGTCATCAGATCCAGCTCTTCCACCTTAGCTACCGTTTTGATTGGAACGAAATAATCATCCTTCACCCAGGAAGCCGACAAGTTTTTTTCTATCGCCTCCCGCTTGATTTCCAGCAACTCCGCAATCTCATCTATCGCCGACTCCCTGTTCTCCAGCTTGCCCGGCACGATTCCTACGGATGAGGCAACCCCCTTTCCTGCCAGAAGCACTCCGTTCCTGTCAAAAATACTGCCTCTTTCCGCCTGTTCCGTCGAAACCCTGACCTTATCTCCTCGTTCTAACCCAGGGAAGATCAGCCCGTCGCTCCATGACAGCCAATAGCCCTCCTCTCCTTTTACAAAGCAGGCCTCATTGTCAAAACTGATATTTCCTGCCGCCGTTTCACAGGAACTGTGGTATTTTACTGCCATCCTTTCTTCATCATATTCCACCCCGCTTATCTCCAGGGACTGGATTTCGATTCCTTTATAAATCGCCTCATTCCGTTCTACAAAATCCTCCAGGCTCACATTCCCCGATGTCTCTGCATCCAGCATCCCGTACATTTTCTCATACTCCCCGGTCAGGATATAGGCCATATATTCTGTCAAAAGCTCCGGCGGTTTCTTCCAGCCTCTCTCCTTATTCAGAAAAAGAAAGCCTAACGCGATGCCTCCTGCAAGCAATACCGCCGCAAAAGCCCCAATAGCCCACAAAAATACGCGTTTTCCACGCCCGCGTCTGCTTTTTCCGCTCCTTTTCCGATTCCTGTTCCCGCTTTTCTTTTTACCGCTCATCCGAATACCCATACCCTTTCCGCCGCACGCTGCTCTGGCAGCAAACTTCTATTTCTCTATGCGGACCTGTCCCATCGAGCAGGGAAGCTTTCCCCCTGCTCGTCGCGCGGCCCGCATGCTGCTCCGGCAGCAAGCTTCCTTATGCGGGCCTGTCTCATCGAGCAGGGAAGCTTTTCCCCTGCTCGTCGCGCGGCCCGCATGCTGCTCCGGCAGCAAACTTCCTTATGCGGGCCTGCGCATAAAAAAAACCCCAGACAGCCAAACCGCTGTCCAGGGTGCCTAGTTCCTTATCCCTGCATCATGTATCCATTGCCATCCTACATGCCGAACAGCCTTGTTATCATGGAATCATTCTGCATCTTCCTGCGGGTGAACATCATGCGGTAATCCTGCAGGAGCTTATTCTTTTTCTGTTCCGAAACCGCTTTCGGAATATCCAGATCTTCAATACGGCTTCTTGCTCCGACCGTTTCTAAGGACGTTCTTGTATTGGAATTGTATGCATGTTCCATGGCGTTCGTCCTTGCTCCTGTCGCGCTTCTGGCAGAACTGATCTTATCCATCGCCGACTCGATCCTGCTAAGGTCGAATTTGCCTGTGACATTGTACCCGTCGATTCCCAAAGACTTCAATGTCACGTTCTCCATCTGGATTTTCATGCCTGTGCCGTCCGCATTCGACGCAATGTGCATATCCGCCATGCTGCCGTCCATCAGCTTCATTTCATTATATCTGGTTCCTACTGCCGTACTTTCTATATCCTGCAAAAGCTGGTCAACCTCATCCTGGATCATCTGCTTTTCAGAATCCCCATACATGCTGTTTGATGCTTTGATGCTGAGTTCATAAATCCGTTGCAAGGAATCCTGCATAGTACCCAACGCGCCATCCTTAATATTCGCAACGCCGATACCGTCCATAATGTTATCAGCCGCCACATCCAAGCCGTTGCTCTGGCGTTTCATCATATTTGCAATGGAAAGACCCGCCGCATCGTCAGCCGCAGTCTGAATTCTCTTCCCGCTGGCTATTTTGCCATATATGGAATTGTAACCGTTGATCGCCGATATCCTCATAACCTCTCCTTTCCGGCATAAGCCCTTCGCGCTTGTGCCACATTGATACACTTCCCCTTATATGCTTAGTATAATACACGCGCCCCTTCTATGCAACACTTTTTCCAATTTTTATCTATGCCTTCCCTGCTTCCTCCACTGCGCACTTTATCCTGTGAAGGGCTTCCTCCAAGATTTTTCTCGGACATGCGGCATTTACTCTCTGGAAGCCCTCTCCGCTCTTTCCGAACATCCTTCCGTCATCCAGCCAAAGCCTTGCCTTATGAACGATCATTTCCTCCAATTTCTCCGCAGACAGCCCCAATTTCCTGAAATCCAGCCATGCCAGATAGGTGCCTTCATGCTCTGCCATCGAGGCCCCCGGTATATTTTTTTCCACATATCCTTTTATAAATTCCAGATTGGCTTTCACATACCGAAGCATAGCCGCATACCACTCATCGCCGTCCCGATAAGCCGCCTCACAGGCCACAAGCCCCATCACATTCACTTCGCCGTATCCCGACAGTTCCATCTGCCTGCAAAACGCTTTCCGCAATTCGGGATTGCTGATAAAAATATTGGACAACTGCAATCCCGCCAGGTTGAAAGTCTTGCTGGGCGCGGTACAGGTAACGGTGATTTCCTCGTATTCTTTCTTCAACCCCGCAAATACGCTGTGCCTTCTCTCAAAGGCAAAATCCCCGTGGATTTCATCGCTCACCACGACCACATGATGCTTATAACAGATATCTCCAAGCCTTGTCAGTTCCTCCTGCGTCCATACCCGTCCCACTGGATTATGGGGGTTGCAGAGAATAAACAATTTGACATTCTCTTTTATGATTTTTTCTTCAAAATCCTGAAAATCGATCCGATACCGGCCGTTTTCATATACAAGGTCGTTGCTGACCATCTTCCTTTCATTTCTGTCCACGACATTTTGGAAAGGATAATAGACCGGCTGCTGTATCAGCACGCTGTCCCCTGGCTCCGTAAAAGCCTTTACCGCCAACGACAGGGCGAAAACTACGCCCGGCGTCTTTACCAGCCAGTCCTCAGAAACCTCCCAGCCGTGCCTTCTCTCCATCCATCCTTTCACGGCTTCAAAATACTCCTCCTGCGCGTCGCTGTACCCGAAAATCCCATGCGCCGTCTGCCGGGCCAGCGCCTCCTGTATATAGGAGGATACCTGGAAATCCATATCCGCCACCCATAAAGGCAGCGTGTCTGCCGCCATCCCCTTTTTGGCGATCCAGTCGTACTTTATGGATTTCGTATTTCTTCTGTCTATTACCTTGTCAAAATCAAGATTTTTCTCAGCCATAGCATTATCTATATCCTTTCTGTCATCTTCAGTTTTTAAATCACTGCTCCTAACAATGTTTTAATTTCCACAACACATTTTAAACTTCTTTTATGTCGATAATACGGTTATTATAAGACATCATGCGATATAATTCGACATTTTTTATTGACAACTATTCTAATTTACATTAAGATAAATTATAGAAAAAAATTACAAAAGCAAAACAGCATCCGTTAGACGGTGAGTCATAATTTGGCGTATTATGGCTAATAAATTTAAAAATCAAATTATTAACACAAAAGTAACCGCTTTATTTTGAAGTGACCCCCTTTTGTTAGACAAAAATGAAAGTCTAACGAAAGGGGTTATTT